>Ga0209508_1000113_pt1 | contig 94738 bp, 90 predicted proteins | sample AD_UKC129_MetaG_FD_184427 | JGI IMG/M metagenome (GOLD analysis project Ga0209508, IMG submission 184427) | Active sludge microbial communities of municipal wastewater-treating anaerobic digesters from Canada - AD_UKC129_MetaG (SPAdes) (version 2) | ecosystem: Engineered > Bioreactor > Anaerobic...
GTGGGGCTGCTGACCTTAAACCACTGGTAGCTGGTGGCGGCCACAGAGGCCGTGACGCTGAAGGAGGCGTTGCCGTTCAGAGCCAGGGCGTTCTTCGGATGCTCCAGAATCGTCGGCACTGCCGAGATGCTCTTGAAGGTCCACAAGGGCCCTACAATGTTGTTCGGGTCACCGGCGCCGTAGGGTTGGCCGTCTCCGCGATTGAGGGCTTCCTCAACCTGCCAGTTGTACTGCGTACCCTGATTGAGAACGATCGGTCCGTAGGACACATTCGGGCTGGTCTGATAGGGGTCCGGATTGTGCACGTGCGGCACATAATCCAGCAATTGCAGCGTTCCGCTGCTGGGACCTACGTAAATGTAGTGGCCCAGAATGTCCGGATTAACCGGATAGTTGCGGACGGTGTTGGGGTCTTTGCCGGCCTTGAAGGCCAGGGTGACTTCGGCCTGCGTCTGGGACAGCAGCGTGCCGACCGAGCCGTCCGCATTCTGCGGCGTAACCACCGGGTCATAGGGAGCATTCGGGTTTAAGAAATACCGGAAAGCATCCAGCAGGGCCTTTTGGCCCGCGGGGGTATTGGGCAGGTCCGCCGGATTGCCGCTGCCCTGGTCGGGCACATTGAACAAGAGCCGGTCCGACCCGAACGTGACACCTGTGCCGGACTTCTGGCCCGCCTTCCAATACGCCACGACGATTTCGCCGGCCGGCGAGGTGGCCCAGATTTCTCCGTCTCCAACCGAACCGGTTCCGGGAGCCGAGAACCCCCAGGTGGCGTCATTCCACCAATCCGCCGCACCTGTGGTGCCGAAGACTTTGGCACCGGCGGCGGTCACAACAGTTTCGTTTCCGGATAGGGTGTGAAAAGAACCGATGCCGCCGCTGTGCCAGCCCCAGCGTCCACTGTCCGGGCGGGCGACATAACTGGTAAAACAGGCCACCGGAATCGTCAGAGAGTTGAAAACAGCCGAGTTGGTCGCATTGGCATAGGCCGAACTGTAAAGCATACGTCCGACTACGAACACGTCGGTGCCGGCCGGGATATTGGCCGGGTTGCTGAAATCGCCGAACGTGACCGTCGCATTGAAGTTTTGCACAAAAAAGTCAATAATAGACTGATTGTTCGCCTGGATGGCACCGGAGACCGCAATATTCAGACCCTGGCTGGTTCCGATGAATACAGCGGTCACCAATAATGGAAACAACAATAACCTTCTCATTTGATACCTCCTATTAATTGTATTGAGTTGGTAAAGATGCAAGAGCACGCCTCCTGCTTTCACATCGCTTTTTTCAGCCGGGCTGCTGATGGTTCGGAGGCGCCGCCCCATCAGCAGGTTCCGACTGAAGAAGAGAAGAGAACTTTTTAGCGTTTTCGTCTGAAAGCAAATACTCCCAGACCCATCAGGGCCATGGTGGTCGGTTCGGGAATCGGCGTAATCTGGACCTGATATTCAAGCGACCGCAGCGTGCTCAGGCCGCCGTAGGCAATCACACTCGAGAGAGATTGGTTAATGGTTGTGTCAGCGTTTATCCTGTGAAGCCGGATTTCATCTCCATATGTATTGGCTTTGGCCGCCGTTGTCGGCTGGAATACGAAATAGAGCATGCCCGTACCCGCTCCGACGACAGAATCTGCAGTTACACTGATACCGGAAAAGTTGAATGTGTACCATTCCCCGTTGACAGTGCTCTTAAAATCAATCGTATTCGTTGACGTCCCCAGAAACCCGCTAAGGGCTCCGCCTGTTCCAAGGCCCGTATAGACTCCGAGATAAACAACGCCGCTCCCTACAAGAACTTCCGCTCCGGAGCGGACGCGAATGAAATCCAGGTAATACTTCTGACCATCCACCAAAGCCGGAACCCAGCCTTCTGTAATTGCCGGGTTGAGTCCTGCAGTTGTCGTGTCAAAATCAATCGCAAGTCCCTGGGTGTTTCCGTACGTGTTGACTAATGCATCGGTCACCGTGATAACCTCCGCCGAAGCCGAGCCGGCTATCAGCAGAATTGAAAGGAACCATGACATTGCTTTTTTCATTACTTGTTTGCTTGTCACCATCCTCATTATCCTCCAAAAATGATTCTTTTTTCATTCAAATCCGCGTACACGATATCACACACTTCACACACCGATTTTTCATCAGGCCAGGGAAATGTTCCTGGGCATATGCAGCCCGAGGTTGCGGCATTTCATCACCCATGTCTTCCCCGACGGTCTTTTTACCACCAGAAATACTGGCCGAACTGAATCTGCGTCCGGAGCTCCTGCCGCCGTTTCCACTCCACATGTCCGTCGGCAAAAGCCATGTTGGCCCCGGCGACGTCTTTGCGGCTGGAGCCTGTCTCAAACTGACGGGCCAGATGGTTAGCCCTGTCATACAGTCCATAGGCGCTGTACAGTCCGCCGGCCACCTCCGTAAAATTGCACCCGCCCGGCGGGGCCTGCACACATCCGGAGGCGGCTGTGCCGCTGTACTGGCTGAGCACATTGTCCACAATCATCAGTGTTGCACTGCTGTTGGTCAGCGTGGTCAGTTTGCGAATCCAGACAGCCCGCACTCCGCTCAGCAGCCGATCGGGATACCGGGAGGTCGGAGGATTGTTGGCGTAGTTGAGCCGGTCAAACAGATAGTTGTAGGACATCACGCGAAACTCCTGCCGCTGGCGGGCCTCCGACAGCCGGCTTTCATCCCGCAGCGGCAGCGGCCCAGTCACGGTGCCGGGCACCGGCGGCTGATAATCTGAATCCCCCACCCAGGAGAACTGCCAGAACCGCCCGTCGTCAGAGTTCTTGAAGCGGTTGGACGGACAGTAAAACGACTTGTAATCCAGTCCGGCATACTGCATAATCTGATTGCTGCACCAGAAGGACAGGTCCTGAAGCCAGTTGCCGCCCTCATTGAGCGGAACGGCTCCGGCATTCTGTTCGGCGTACAGACGAATCCCCTGCGCCTGGGAGCGGATATTGTTGCTGCAGACAACTTTGTATGAATATTCTTTCGCTCGGCCCAGCGCAGGAATCATAATCGACAGCAAAAGACCGATGATTGCAATCACCACCAGCAGCTCAATCAGGGTAAATCCGTAGGCTCTCTTCATACAATTTAACTTGCCCTCTTTTTCAGTCCTGTTTCTTTTATTATTCCAAAATCAGTACGGGATCGATGAACACTCCCCAGTCGCTGTCAATCGGTGTTAAGACCAAGCCATTCAGAACTCGCTTTTCCGGATCACCGCCGTCCGTCTGAACCAGGGTCAGAAAAGATGCATTCTCCGGAAGCTCAACATCCACGGGAAAAACCTCACCTGTCTTCACTTGTTTTATGGTGCACTTCAGCTGGCCGTCCACCAACACCCAAAAATCGGCATTGCTCGCTTCGGGCCGCGGACACCAGGGACGCATGCCGACTTTCGATTGAAACCGGGCAATCCGAACCCCCGGCAAATGCGAACGAATCTCATCCAGAGAAAACGTAATCCCCGAATTGGCATGAATCAGCATCGACGGAAGAGCAAAAGAACCTCTGTCGGCCGCCGAAGCCTCTTGTCCATGAAAATCAGAAGTCAGACGCTCATAAGAAATGATGTAACACCACAACTCGCTGGTTGCCGGGCATTCTTCAAAAATATGCCCTTGTGAACTGATAATCTGTGTTGCACGGCCGTTCGGAACAAACACACCGTCAATGTACGAATTGGAAAAAACCGGATGATATTCATTGGACGCCGATTGCCTTCCCGGAGAATTCTTCGAGAAATTCCCCGTACTCACATCCAATCCGTTTTTTACGATTCCGGTTCCAAATCCGTTGCCGTTGCCGACAATATCCGCCAGACTGATTCGATTTTGGCCCTTCCAAACGCTGTTTGTTCTGGAATTGATCGCACGAACGAAATAATCTTCCCGACACTTAATATCCGCAATGTCTCCGTTCTCTCCGGAAATTTTCTTGGCTGAACCTCGGCCCAGTTCGAGGTTTGTCCGGTTTGTCCTGCCGGCCATAAGCATGGTTCTGCCTTTGAGGACATGTACCTGCGTAATACCTCCGATATCCGCCTGAACCCCGAACTCCGTTCCTAAATCAATAATTTTTGCATTCTGCGTATAGACGGAAAAACCCGCCGCTTCTGGAGGAACCTTTACATACACCTTGCCGTAATGAAGGCCCAGTCGGTCTTCAGCAAGGATTTGAAATTCCGCAGGACCTTCCAGAACGACGCGTGCCTGATTATCAAAGAGCAGCTCAGCATATCCCTCCCGCAACAGCCAGCGGTTCCGGCCCGTCGCCAGGCGGGTTCCGCGCTGCATAGAGGCGGCTGCATCCGCCCATTTTGCGTTCATGGCATCTGACAGTGTAACCACTTCCTCTCCGCGTCCGAGCGAGGCCCAAAAACCATAGGCCAACACAAAAAACAGGGCCGCCGAAGACAGAACCAGCGAGATAAAGGAAACCCTGCTGACCGGGGGATGTACCCGTTTGACTGGAACGGACTCTTGCGTCTGGTATGCCGCCTGAATCGGATGAATCTCAACGGCCTGGGCCGTCTTTTCTTCATCCGCCAGACAATTCAGCCATTGTTCATATCGAGCTGAATCACTTTCTTCCGAGCAGAAGGCCCGCTTATCAAAACTCACCAAACCGGACACAATATCGAAAAATTCTGCATACAAATATGCGGCCTCCTCGTCCATCTGGAGGATTCTGTTCATCTCCTCCATCTCATCGGGACGAAGCTGCCCTTCGAGAACCTTGACAACAAGTTCCCACAAACGGTCTCTGTTCTCTGCGCCATTCATGATTCAGTTTCCCAGAGAATCAGCGTCCTGTGAATGCAGTCCTGCAGAACCTTATGAATCCGTGCCATGGTTCTGTAAACCGTAGCCAGCGGCAGCTGCATCTTGTCGGCCACGGCGGAACAGGAAAGCCCTTCCTGATACCGGTATTGAAGCAGACTGCGTTTTTTTTCCGTGAGCTTTTCCAGACATCCTTCCAGCGCCTTCATCCTTTGGTCAGAAGACTTTTCCACCTTCTGAGAAGCTTCGAGAACCCGCCGTAGCGATTCGGGGTCCAAAAACTGCTCTTTGGAGTTCTTTTTTCGGTATGTAAAAATCTCATACTTAGCAATCTCTTTTCCCCAGGCGGTAAAATTCGTGCCTCGTTGAAAGCGGGCAAAATTTCGCCACATGGTCAGGGAAGTCTGCTGCATGATTTCATCGGCAATAGACTGCCTGCCTACAGCCGCCAAGATGTATGAATAAATCTTCCGCTGGTTCGTGGACATCAAAAAAACAAACTCTTCACCTAAATCCTTATATGCTCTATCCATTCCATCGCACCTGCAGCAGCAATTTACCTTAACTTCTCTCTGTTGCTTTAGGCCTTAGAAAGGGTGTTTTATGACATCATTTTTTTCTTTTTCGGGGTATTTTAAAAGATATTTAAAGATATATTATATACACATATACCAGAATACACCGTTTTAAAAATTACGGAATTATTATCAACTCATTGGCTCCAAATAGAATTGCCTATCCTGGACAGATGCTTATCGGACCAATTTCTCCAAGCAGCTCCGCCAAACCCCAGGCGGCGGGGCATACAGCGTCTGAAGAACCCCTGCAGCGTGACGAACATCTTCGCGGGAAGTTTCCGACATCTTTGCACTGCAATACAGTTCATAATATTTGGCACGCCACCAATGCCAGGAACGCTCTTTTTGTGTCCGGTCTGAGGGTTCATAGGCACTTCGAACCTTCTGCCATTCCCGGACGGCCTGTGTCCACTGGCCTTGCTGCATTCGGCGAAAAGCCCGGCAGCGAATTACAGCTTCATCGGCGGAATCTTTCTGCTCGTCCAGAAATTGATCGAGCCGTTCAGCGTCCTCCGGCAATAACTGCGCTGAACGGGCAGCCATCTGAGCCCAAAGCAGTTGAACCCGCTGACGCTCCTGAACGGAAGCCCCTCCGCAGGCAGCCATCTGCTCGGCTCGTTTCTTCACCAGCGGTTCCAGTAAAACATCCGAAGAAGCAGAATATTCCTCCAGCCGTTCCGCAAAGGTCTCCAGAACATACAAATCGAACGCCAGATTGCGGCAGTCAGCCGGTATTTCACATAAAACTTGAACCGCTCGACCATACTCCTCTTTCAAAGAAAGGGCCTGCACATACAGATATCCGAGGACTGGTTCCCCTTTTTCCGCTTCCTGTTCCAGAAACCGGACCATTTTGTCCACATTTTGCCTGTCCGGCCTGTCAAACAGATAATACACGTATCCGGCTGCCGCCTGGCGGCGAAGGGCAGACCCGGCCGGACTGTTTTTTTCGAGCGACTGAATCCACTCGACCCAATGACGCTCTGTCTGTTCTCGCTCGTTGGGGTCAGTCGCATGGGAAGCACGAACCGCAAACTGCTGCATTTTGGCTTCGAAGGCCGGACGCTCCACCGTTTCAAAATGTTCGGCTTCCTGAGCCGCCAGCAGGCCGGCAATAAATTCCTGTGATGAAGGCCAGGTCTGCTGGACCCGGCGGAGGGGTTCCCGACGGCCCTGCGCCCACTCAAGAAAACCGTACTCAATCGCCCATTCAAAATCCTCTTTGCCGCTTATCTTTTTCTGAAAAATCCGGCCTATCTCTTCCTCAAACGGCCCGCCGGAAAACAGGTCAAAACGCTTCTGCAAAAGCAGCATCCGCTCTCGGGCCGGCTCGCTTAAGTCGTCCCGAAGCATCATCTGATGAAGAATCATCCGCAGCTGTTCGGCATCGTCCGCCCCCTGACGCTGCCAAAGAGCCAAAACCTGAAGAATCTGTTCCTGACCCTGCCAGCGGGCGCTTTCCGCACTGCACGTCTCAATAACCCTGGCAAGAAGCGACTGTTTTTGCCCTTCCTCACAGAGGGCCTGCCAAAAGAGAAACAGCGTCTTCAGATAACGGCCTCGGAGCAGTCCCTGCTGCGCCGCAGACCAAAGCCCCGTCTGTCCGTACCGGGCCTCCCAATCCGCTCCCGTGTATCCTTCCATTTGATGAACCTGTTCTGTGAGAACAGCCAGCATCTCCTCAACTCTTTGACCGGTTGAAGCGGCGAATTCGGAAAGAATCTTTCTCTGTTCGGCATCCGCAAATCGACCCAGGCACAGAAACGTCAGCCTGGCCGGGGCTGTCTGCACCAAAAACTCCTCTTCGAGACGGGCAGTTTTATCTGCAGCGGTCTTAATGACCTCCGGAGACGGTTCCGCCCAAACAGAACAGACCAATCCCCCTAAAAGCACTCCCAATACAACTTTGCTACTGCACATCCTCTTTTGCCTCGGTCATAACAAATGTAATCTGATTCAATCCAAGCACCCGGAGCAGATCGTACGCCTTCACGACAGCATCCCAGGAAACTTCATCGCGGCAAATCAGTTCGACGGGGTCATCCGCCCTTCGCTGCTGCCGTCGGCAGACCTCTTCCACAGCATCGGCCAGAGCGGTCCATTCGTTTTCCGAAGCGTCCTTCGACAGGAGCATTTCTTTGTCTGTTCCAATTCTGACCCGAAAGCGATCCCCAGATGACGTCAACTCGAGAATCAGCGGCTCAACAATCGAAAAAGATTCGTTCGATTCCCTTGGAGACAATTGCAGCGGAACAAAAGCTTCTGAGCATCGAAATTTGGCCGTCAGTACAAAAAAAGTAAGCAGAAGAAAAATCACATCAATCATCGGGGCCATCCGCAGTCCGGTGTCCGTGCGTGCCCTCCGAGTCAGCCCGTCGAGGGTGCGCTGATGAAAGGACGGTCGGACGCCCGCCGATGAATGCATCAAAAACCCCTCGCAAGAAAACCACTCTATCGTTTTTTCAGAGCCGAACAGGCGGCTTTTTGAATGCGGCTCTGTTCTATCCCGACCTCAAAAGCCGCCAGATTCACCGCTGTCAGGGCCGGATTCTTCTCGGCAAACAGGTCTTTGACGGCCTGTCGAATGCTTTCCTCTTTTACCAGCCGTGTATGCCGCACAAAAGCCCCCAGAGCCGCCAGATTGGCGACTTTCAATTGTCCCAATCTCTGAGCAATCTCCGTAGCCGGAACCAAAATGCGGTCGATGTCTTCCCGTTTGGGCCCCCGCTTCACCAGGGAAGTATTCACCAGCAGAAGCCCGCCGGCTGCTACATCCGGCTCAAACTTGTCGAGGGAGGGCTGGTTGAGCACAATCGCCGCATCGGGTATCTCCACGAACGGACAGGCAATTTCCTCGTCGCTGACAATCACGGCGGCAAAAGCCGTGCCGCCACGCATCTCCGCCCCGTAAGCCACCATACCGGTGACATTTTTGTTCTCTTTCAGGGCAGCCCGCGCAATCAGATTGCCCGTCAAAACCACCCCCTGCCCGCCGAAACCGGCGATGATAATCCGCATTTGTGAATTTTCCATCATCCCAAATCCCTTCAGCGGTCCTTAAACACTCCCAGAGGGAAGACCGTCTTCATCTTCTCATTGACGAACTCAACGGCCTCTTTCGGACTAAGTTTCCAGTCCGTCGGACACATCGAAAGCACCTCGACCAGCGAAAATCCCTTGTTGGCTATTTGTTTTTCAAAAGCCTTTTGAATCGCCTTTTTGGTTCGAAGAACATCTTTGGGCGTACTGACGGCTACCCGCTCCAGATAAGAAGGACCGTCCAATGCGCTGAGCATTTCGCAGACCTTAATCGGTCCGCCCTCGCCCAACTTTCCCCGTCCGTTCGGTGTGGTGGTGCTCCACTGCCCCATCAGGGTCGTCGGAGCCATTTGTCCGCCGGTCATACCGTAAATAGCGTTGTTGACAAAAATCACGGTAATGTTTTCCCCCCGGTTGGCCGCATGAACGGTTTCCGCCGTCCCAATCGCCGCCAGGTCTCCATCCCCCTGGTAGGTAAAAACGATCCGGTCCGGCTGTACCCGCTTGAGCCCCGTTGCAACCGCCGGCGGCCTCCCGTGAGCACACTCAATAATATCACAATTCATATAATCATACAGCAAAACGGCACAGCCCACAGGTGCCGTACCAATCGTCCGCTCACGAATTCCCAATTCGTCGATGACCTCTGCAACCAGCCGATGCACAATCCCGTGCCCGCAGCCGGGACAGTAGTGCGTCAGTACATTCCTGAGAGTTTTCGGACGCCGAAATTCCATTTATCTTTTCCTTTGAGTCTTTCTCCTCTCGGAGGGTACTGAGGCAAGATGACGGATTTGCTCCAGAATCTCCTCTTCAGACGGATACCATCCGCCGCCTTTGCCCAAAAAGGCAACAGGCCGCCGGCATTCAATGGCCAGTTTTACATCTTCGATAAATTGTCCGTGGCTCATTTCCACAACCAGAAATGAGCCGGCTTTTTCCGCCACCCGCCTGTAGACTTCGACAGGAAAGGGCCAAACACACAAAGGACGTATCAGGCCGGCTTTCAGACCGTCTCGGCGAGCTCGTTTGACAGCTCCTTTGGCCACTCGACCGGAAATGCCGTACGCCGTGACAATTACTTCCGCATCCGCCGTCTCAAACTCCTCATACAGAGATATCTCCCGCAGCATCCTCTCGTACTTTTCCTGAAGCCGAAGGTTGTGCTGAACAAGGGCATCTGGAGGGTGCAGAAACAGCGTGCGAATCACACGAGGAGCCCTGCCCCGACAGCCGTTTAAAATATAATCCTTCGGCGGCAGACTGAAAATCGGACGATAAGGATGGGCATCCACCGGCTCGGCCATCTGTCCTAAAATCCCATCCCCCAGAATCATCACCGGATTGCGGTAAAAATCTGCATAATCAAACGCATTCAGGGTCAAATCATACAGTTCCTGCAGCGTCGCCGGCGTCAGAACAATCAGACGATAATCGCCGTGTCCTCCGCCTTTGACGGCCTGAAAGTAATCCCCCTGAGAAGCCCGGATATTTCCCAGCCCCGGTCCGCCTCGCTGCATATTCACAATCACACAGGGAAGCTCCGCAGCGGCAATATAACTGATTCCCTCCTGCTTGAGACTGATGCCCGGCGAGGATGAACTGGTCATACAGCGCGCACCGGCCGCCGAAGCCCCAAAAAGCATATTCACGGCCGCAATCTCACTTTCGGCCTGTACAAATACGCCCCCAACCTGCGGCATCCGCCAGGACATCCGCTCCGGCACCTCATTTTGCGGTGTGATCGGATAGCCCGCATAAAACCGGCACCCCGCTTCAATCGCGGCCTCTACCAGCAGTTCATTCCCTTTTAAAAGAATTTTTTCCGACATCCTCTTGGGCTACTCCGTCGCCCCTCCGGAATCCTCTTTGGTGTCATCCCTGCCCTCAAAAATCTCGATCGCCATATCGGGACACATTCGACCGCACATGGCACAGTAGGTGCAGCGGGCCGGGTCCGCCAGAACTGCGAATGGATGACCGTGCTCGTTCAAATCCTCCGATATTCGAATGTTCTGATGAGGACAAACCAGCACGCACAAACCGCATCCCTTGCAATGCTCTGCATAAAAGCGAATTTGAGGCATTGGCAAAAAACCTTTCTTTTCGATACAGAAAAATCATATCCGCCGCCTCCTTGTGCGTCAATGGAAATCGAAAAACCTGTCGATGAATCTTATAGACAATCCTCGATTTTTGATTCCTTTAAATCCGAGATCTTATGGGGCCGTGTCCCTGGATAACAAGACAATGCGCAATATCCGGCTTCTATCAGACCGGAAATGCAGCATCTGAAGAGTGCAGGAATCTTCAAAGAGGATTTAAAAAAAAGAAACCGCCCGACTCGGCGGGCGGTTCCTGAAAAAGCATCCCAACCCCAATAAAGATATTACAGTTCTCGGCGCCGTCTCAGCCAGCCGATCAGACCAGTCCCTACCGCCGCCAGCACAACAGCCCCAGGGGCCGGAACGGCATTGACCAGAATCAGCTGGTCCTGGGCATACCCCGAATAGCATCGGCCGTCGAAATATTTCCACAGGGTCATTACCCTCACATTGCCCAGCCCTTTGCCGTACCATTCTCCGCCCCGAGCAACGGCCTGCTCAGCCAGAAGAACATAATCATTCTTCGGACCAATCACAGAAGCATTTTTGAATTCGGCCTCAATATAGTGAATGGCATTCTGCAGCTTGGTCTGGTCGGTCAGACGGCTGTCCCCTTCCATAAACTTCGTAAAAAGAAACGCCGTCCGCGGGTCCAGCGGGTCGGAATTGACGGCATGAAGCGGCCCCTGTCCATAAATACCGCCGGCCCAGTCCATTCCGCCTTTAACCGCAGAGGTCCCAATCACAGCATAGTACGAAGTATTCGGAGTGAATGTCTCCTGATACTCTAGACAGAACGTCGGCAGAATTGTCCCCGCATCATAGCCGCCGAACCCGTCTTCAAGAATCTGAAAAGCATAGGCGGGTGTCGAATCATTCAGCATTTTAATGGTCGGTCCGGCCGGAACCGAAACACTCAATGCGGCCGCAATAAAAATCACTGTTATCTTTTTCATCACTCACACTCCTAAACAAATAAGATACCGTGTTCTTTTGTCTTCAATGCTTCTATATTTTATACCGGAAAGGCACACCGAAAATGTTAGAAAGAAATAAAAAAACCTATTGTAGACTCATTTTTCCCCTCCAGAGGAACGAATGTATCGAAAATAATGTCTGTAGGACTTAGAGAGGCAAAAAACATCTCCAATCGAATTACTTTTATCGGACTTTTAAGAAATAAGTCACCTTGTGAGTTGAAAAACATGAAACTTTTTTATCCCTGAAATTTCCTAAACCGTCCTTTTTAATTTTTGCAACATAAATGAAAATGTCCGATAAAAAGTCAGCAGACAAAACAAAAACAATATTTATGAAGACTATGTGAGGATTCTATAAAGTTTTTCTTGATTCTTACAGCCGTTTGGGATATATTAGGCTTTATCACAATGGGGGCCGGATATGAACCTTTTTTCGAATTTCTTTGATAGTGCTTCCAGCCAGGAGATCGTTTCGTCCTCTCAAAAAGTTCGTGCGTACCGTTTGGTACAGGAGGAACTCAAGAATCGTGCGGAGAATGCCCAAACGGATACCGCCCAATTCAAGAAAAAACGGGCTGCAGAATGTCTCGAAGAAAACCGCCGCTATCTGGGAAATGCTTATCAGGGATTGGCAATTGTTCAGACGGCGGCCCAAAAAGTAAACCAAATCGAAGAAAAACTGCTTCAGATGAAAGAGCTGGCTTACCGGGCCGCCGGAGGCGTCTATGAGCAGGAAGAAATTCTCGCTTTCCAAGACCGGTACAGCGAGCTGCTTTGCGAAATCACGGAAATTGCCGTCAACTTCCGTCCCGGCGGATTTGCAATGCTTTCGTTCACCGGTTTTGGGACGGTGGGAATCGAAATCGAACGGGGACAGAAAATCGAAGTGGACAGTATGGACATGACCGCTTTGGGGCTGGGGCTTCTGCAGGCAGCGGATTTAACCCGCTCGGCCAAGGATGCCTTGACGAATATTGAACTGGCCCTCGAAGAAACAGCCGCCTATAAACAGCATCTGAAAGAATCAGAACAGCTTCTCGAAAAAGCACTGGATATCCTGAACGATGAGCGGGAGGCGATTCTTCCCGCTGTCCAGTCCATTCGGGAGAAATATTCCGCTCGTCAGACCGTTCGGCAGCTCATCAGCGCCCTGGCAGGCAATTCTCCTCTTTTCGCCGCCCTTTATGCAAAAGTTCAGAGCGACCGTGCATCGTTTCTGCTCAGCAATCGAACAGAGGACGAATAAAACCGACCTCATTCCTTTGACCAGATTCGTGTATTCAGATTCAGGTCCTCGACAACCCCTACCGCCAGCTGAATATCTCCAAAATATTCCTGTATGGTCTGGAAATCCAGCAGACTTTGGAAGAGTTTCGGTTCAAACAAAGACCGGTCGAACCAAACAGCCAGATAGAGTTTGGAGTCGGCAAAAGACAAAAAGATTCTGCGTCCGGTCTTCTGGCGAAATTGAAGAATACGCTCCATCAGAGAGGGAGAAAGAATATATCGGGCTTCAATCGGGTCCTGCCCGTACACGACAAACTCTTTTTCAAACCGGGGATCTTCGAGGACAATCAGATTTGGACGAGCCGGATTCAGAGACTGGAGAGTTTTGCCGAATCGCCCCAACACCCTTTCGGCCGTATCCGGCAAAACAAAGGTTTTGGTTCGAAAATGTTTGGAAAAGTCGGCAATAAAAAAAAGACCGCGGAAAATCGTGTGAACGGTCGTCGTTTTGCCGCTCCTCTGGATATGCTGGGCCAAAATCTCCGAGAACTCAATCTGGGTCTTGCCGACCCGTCCCCAGACCCGATCATCCCCCCTATAAAGGTTCGGCCTTGTCTGAAACAGCTCAGAACGCAGAAAATCCTCCTGAGCAATTTTCCCTTTGGGGTCATACTGCAGACCAGGCTCCAAAAAACAGACCAGACGGCGGATAACCCGTTCTTTGAAATCTCTTTGATAACCCAATCCCAGAACCACAAGAAACCCGACGACCAGTAAGAGCGTCACCAGCAGCGGCACTATCACGGCTGCCGGCTCTTCCGTGAGAGCGAATAAAGGCCCTGCCCAAAAAAGTCCGACCCCCACAAGCACCACCAAACCGATCCCCAACCCTCTCAAAATGTGTTTCCGCCGTTGTTCCAACACCGCCAAATCCGGAAGAAGGGCCTGTTCGTAAAAGGTCTTCATTTCCTCAAAAGTTTTCACCCTCACACCCCCTGCTTACGTTTGACCGAATGAGGCCTTCGGAACCGCCCGCTCAGATGCCTCGATTTGAAAAAGTTCCTGACACCTAAAGCCGAACAGGGCTGCCAGCAGATTCGTTGGAAACATCTCCACAGCATTGTTGTAATCGGTCACAGCGGCATTAAACGCACGCCGTGCCGCCGAAATCTGCTCTTCCAGCTCATTCAGCGTCCGCTGCAGATGCAGAAAATTCTCCGAGGCCTTCAGGTCCGGATACCGTTCCGCAACAACGCGAACGACGCTGACCAGCTGCGTCATCAGGTTGTCGAGGTTTACCTTCTGCTCCGTCGAAAGAGTCTCTTTCATTGCCTGTGCCCGCAGCTCGCTGACTTTCTCGAACAGCTGCCGTTCGTGTTCGGCATACCCCTTGACCGCCGCAACAAGGTTCGGCACGAGGTCCCACCGCTTTTTGAGCATCGCATCCATCGTCCCGAAGATATTGCGGATTTGGTTGCGTTTGGAAATCAGGGAATTGTATCCCCCAATTACAAACATCAGCAGCAAAAACGCAGGCAGCCCAAAAAGCAAGAAACACATCAGCAGCTCCTTACTTGTCCTTTAATCCCGAGAAACCATACCGCCTTTTTCTTACTCCGTCAATCAAAAGAGGGGTTCCCCCCCTGCGGCTGTTTCAAAAATCTTTGAATTTCCCAAGCCATTCTCATTCTTGTAAAATCCCTTTTTTTATGCTATAAGGGAAAGGACATCCGTGACAGATAAAAACCTAACGTACGAATTGACAGGACCTTAGAATGAGTCAGACGCTCACCTACAAAATCTTGCAGCAGCATCTGGTTGAAGGAAAACTTCAGCCGGGTGAACCCATCGGCATCCGAATTGACCAAACTCTCACACAGGACGCCACGGGGACTACGGTCTTTTTGCTGTTTGAGTCCATGGGGCTTGCCCGTGTTCGGACAGAGCTGTCAGTCAGTTATGTGGACCACAATACGGCTCAGTTCGGACCCGAAAACCACAACGACCACCTCTACCTGCAAAGCATCGCCCGCAAAGTGGGAGTTTATCATTCCCGTCCCGGCAACGGCATCTGCCATCAGGTCCATCTCGAACGGTTCGGCAGACCGGGCGCAACCCTGCTGGGCAGCGATTCCCACACCCCCACCTGCGGCGGACTGGGAATGCTGGCCATCGGTGCCGGTGGGCTCGATGTCGCCTCCGCCATGGGCGGCGGGGCCTTTTATCTGACTTGTCCAAAGATCATCGGCGTGCATCTGACCGGACGGCTTCATGATTGGGTTTCCAGCAAGGACATTATCCTCACCCTGTTGAGCATTCTAAGCACAAAAGGAAACGTGGACTGCGTGATTGAATATTTCGGGCCCGGTGTGCAGACACTGACGGTCCCTCAGCGGGCTACCGTGACCAATATGGGTGCCGAACTGGGAGTGACAACCAGCATTTTCCCCAGCGACGAAATGACCGAACAGTTTCTGGCCGCCCAGAACCGGCCGCAGCACTATCGGCCGCTGGCCGCCGACCCGGATGCTCACTACGACCGCATTATTGAAATCAACCTATCCAAACTGGTTCCGATGGCGGCCTGCCCCTCCTCGCCGGATAATGTTGTACCCGTAGAGGAAATTGCCGGACGGAAAATCCATCAGGTCGTCATCGGCAGCTGCACCAACTCCAGCTATACGGATTTGATGATTGCCGCCGAAATCCTCAAAGGGCGGAAAATTGACCCGTCCGTTGAGTTCGGCATCGCCCCCGGCAGCCGTCAGGTGCTTCAGATGATTACGCGCAGCGGGGCCCTGGCCGACCTGCTGGCCGCCGGCGCACGCCTTTTGGAAAGCGCCTGCGGCCCCTGCATCGGGCAGGGCTTTTCTCCGGGCGACGGCACCGTCACCCTGCGAACCTTCAACCGCAATTTCGCCGGACGAACCGGAACAAAGGGCGACCAGTGTTATCTGGTCAGCCCTGAAACGGCGGCGGCCTCGGCCATCATGGGGGAAATTACCGACCCGCGCAGTCTCAAAGAGATGATTGGGCTGCGGTATCCGGCCGTCAAACCCCCGAAGGAATATCTGATTGACGACAGCATGATTGACCCGCCTCTGCCGCCGGAGGAAGCGGCAAACGCCGTAGTCATCCGCGGACCTACAATTGTTGTCCCCGAATCGCCCAGGCCCCTGCCCGAAACGCTGACCGGACAGGTTCTTCTCAAGTGCGGAGATAAAATCACAACCGACCACATTATGCCGGCCGGCGCCTTCCTGAAATACCGGTCGAATGTGCCGGAATATTCCAAGTACGTCTTCAACAGTTTCAATGAGGAAGGCAAGCCAACCTTTGCCCAGCGCTGTCTGGCCCTGAAAAAGCAGGGCCTGTGCGGCATTGTCGTCGCCGGCGAAAGTTACGGTCAGGGCTCCAGCCGCGAGCACGCGGCACTGTGCCCGATGTATCTGGGACTGCGGGCGGTTTTGGCCAAATCCATCGAACGCATTCACCGGGCCAACCTGATTAATTTCGCCATCGTGCCGATTGAGTTCGCCGACCCGGCGGATTACAACCGAATCCAGCCGGACGATATGCTCGAAATCCCGGATCTGACCGGGGCAATCCGCAGTGCCAATGAGGTGGAAATCCGCAACCGTACACAGGAATTTTCCTTCAAAGGCCGCCTGGTCCTCTCTCACCGGGACCGGGAAATCCTGCTGGCTGCCGGTCTGCTCAACTATGCCAAGAAGAAGGCCATGCCGTCATGAACCAAAAACAGCGTATCATTACCTTGTTTGGAACCAGCCGGGCCGACGAACAGGACGAGGTCTTCCGCACCGCCGAGCAGATGGGGGCCCTGCTGGCCCGCAGCGGCTATGCGGTCGCCAACGGCGGCTACGGCGGCGTGATGCTGGCTTCCGCCCGCGGGGCGGCCTCTGTCGGCGGACGGGTCATCGGTGTAACCTGCCGCGCCTTCAAGCGAAGCCCGAATCCCTATCTGACCGAAGAAATTCCGACGGACACCCTTACGGAGCGGCTGGCTTCGCTGATTCGGCTCGGCAGTGCCTATCTGGTTTTCGCCGGCGGGACCGGCACCCTGCTCGAGTTGGCGGACGTCTGGGAACACAAAAACAAAGGGTTTCCGGGAACCGACAAGCCGATCATCCTGATGGGAAATTTCTGGCAGCCGCTGGTGCAGATGATGGCCCAGGCCGACCCCAAAAGCACCCGCTGCCTCCGAACCGCCGAAACCCCTTCAGAAGCCCTGACTATTCTTCAGCAAGAGGGACTCCGATGAAACACAGACTGATTCTTTTTCTGGCTTGGCCGGCAATGGCCCTCGCGCAGGCCGCTGCGGGAGCGGAAAGCACCAAAACTCGCCCCCTGCCCGAAGGGCTGGAGCTGCGGCAGGTGGAAGGGATCGCCCGACTCAATGAAAAAACGAAGGCCTGGCGGTTCAGCCCGCTTACAACACTCACCAGCCGCGGCCTGACGATTGCCCCGGAAACGGAACTGACCATCCTGCCTTCCGGGGCACTCGAAAAAATCCTCTCCTATGCCGGAACGGAAAATCAAGTTCAGGTTCGCATCGATGCCGTCGTAACGCAATACCAAAACGGCAACTTCCTCTTTATTTTTGATGCGGCCCCTCTGAAGAGCTCCTCCGAGGCCGACAAACAGCCGGACAGTCCCAAACCCACGGAAGCAGAGATGAAAAATGTCCTGCGGGCAGCCGCTGACCCCAATGAATCCTCTGTAATTCCGCCGGATATTCTCAAGCGAATGAAGCCGGCTCAGAAAACCGATTTTGCCCGAATGGCGCAGACGGCCCCCGCCGCCGTCAAAGAAGATACGATGCTTGTGAGCCGAACCGGACGCTTTGTCCGCCTTGGTCCGGCGGGCGAGTTCGTGCTGGACGGCTTCGGAAGAAACGTATCCGAACAGTCTTTCGTCCTGCTGCCCTGCCGAACGCTCGAGCAGGTAGAGCAGCAGCACAAGCAGTCGCTCGAACGCCTGCGGTTCCGCGTATCCGGCGTGCTGACCACCTTTCGCGGACGAACCTTTCTGCTCCTTCAGGGGGCCGCCCGAACCTTTACACACGGCAACTTTACTCCGTAATCTTTTCTGTCAGGAGCGTTTGTGTGAGCGGAACACTGGACTCCATTCTGCTGATTTCCGGACAGCCTGACTTTGAGGCCAAAAGCCGACGCCTGCTGGAAGAACATTCGATGCGGGCCTTTCTGGAGGGAAAGCACAGCCTGGCCGAGTCTGTTCGTCAGATTGTCGCTGATGTCGGGCGGCGCGGGGATGCGGCCTTGTGCGAATACAGTGAACGGTTTGACCGAGTCCGCCTGTCGCCGCAGGAGTTTCGCATCCCGCCCAAAGACCTCGAAAAGGCGCATAGACAGCTGCCCCCCGACCTGCTGAAATCCCTCCGCAAGGCCGTCCGGAATGTCCGCAAATATCAGTCGGAGATTTTCATCGGACGAAAAAACCGCCACCTCGGCATCCGCTATCTTCCGTTGGAGCGGGTTGCCGTCTGTGTACCCGGCGCCAGCGCCCCCCTGCCGAGCACCCTGATTATGACCGCCGTGCCGGCACAGGTGGCGGGCGTCAAAGAAATTGCCGTCCTCTCCCCGCCCCGCTGGCAGGGAAGCATCCATCCGGTCATCCTCGGCCTGTGCCGGGAATTGGACATCACAGAGGTTTACCGGCTGGGCGGAGCCCATGCCGTTGCGGCGCTGGCCTTTGGGACTGAAACCATTCGCAAGGCCGATAAAATTGTCGGACCCGGCCACGATGTCGTCCAGCTGGCCAAAAAGGAGGTCTTCGGGCTGGTGGACATTGATTCCTTCGCCGGCCCCAGCGATGTGCTGATTGTCGCCAACCGCCAGGCCAATCCCGACTGGGTGGCCGCCGACATGCTCAGCCAGGCCGAACACAATCCCGGCGCCGGGATTGTTGTAACCGATTCACCGGATTTTGCCCGAAAAGTGCTCGCAGCCCTCGAAGAGCAGCTGCCTCAGCTGGACCGGGCGGAAGGCACACAGCGGTGTCTGCTCGAATCCAGCGGCATCCTCGTGTTCCCGTCGATGGAGGCGGCGATTGACTGGGCAAATGAATTCGCCGCCGAACATGTTCAGGTTCAGTGCGGCCGGCAAAGCCGTGCTGTCGCCCGCCGGCTCCGGAATGCCGGCGCTGTCTTTGTCGGCCCCTATTCGCCGGTGGCCGTCGGCGATTACTGGGCCGGACCCAGCCATACCCTGCCGACACGCCAGACCAGCCGATATTTCAGCGCCCTGACCAGCAACGATTTTGTCAAATCCGTCAGCTGGATTGAATACACAGAAGACCAGCTTCGCCGCAGCGCAGAGGATATCATCCGGCTGGCTCAGACGGAGGGGCTGGATGCCCATGCCAAAAGCATTCAGAAACGCCTGCGCAAACAGCCGCCAAAGAAAGGATAAGCTATGGACCGAACAGAACAGGCCGTCTGTTTATTCCAGAAAGGATACAACTGTGCTCAGGCGATTCTGGCCGTCTGGTGCGAACGGTTCGGGCTTCCGCAGGAAACCGCCGTTAAACTGGCCGGCGGATTGGGCGGCGGCATCGGACGAAACGGGGAAACCTGCGGCGCCCTCACCGGTGCCGTTCTGGTGCTCGGCCTGCGCTACGGCACAGCCGACCCTCTGGACAAGAACACCAAATACGACCTGTACCGCAGGACGCGGGAGCTGATGCATCGCTTCAAAGACCACGCCGGCTCGCTCTACTGCCGACAGCTGCTCGGCTTCGATATGGCCACTCCGGAAGGGCTGGCCGCCTCGCAGAAACCGGGCGCCTTTGACGAATGCCCTCAGTTTGTCCGCATCGCCGCGGAATTACTGGACAAAATGCTCGAATAAGAAAGGAGCCGAACATGCCGCTGAAAAAACACATTATTCTGGGTGTACACATTACAGATCGAATTCATCATGTGGATTCCGTCCAGCATCTCTTGACGGAATACGGCTGCAGCATCCGGACCCGCCTGGGCCTGCACGAAGCGGAGGCAGGCTTTTGTTCCCCAAACGGGCTGATTCTGCTCGAAATGACCGATGATGAGAAAACCGCTGATGAACTGGCGGCCAAACTTAATAAAATCGAAGGCGTCGAAGTCAAAAAAATGCTGTTTAACCACTCCTAATGATTGTGGCCTTTGCGGATGCTTACGGATAATATTCTCGACCTGATCGGCAACACCCCCCTGATTCAGCTGCGGGGCGAGCCCATCTATGCCAAGGCGGAGTTTCTTAATCCAGGCGGGAGCATCAAGGACCGCGTCGCCCTGGCCATGCTCGAAGGGGCCGAGCGGGACGGCAAGCTCAAACCCGATTCCATCATCGTCGAACCCACCTCCGGCAATACGGGCATCGGCATAGCCCTCGTCGGTCGGCTGAAGGGCTACAAAGTCCGCATCGTAATGCCCGAAAATATGAGCATCGAACGCAAGAAACTCATCAAAGCCCTCGGAGCCGACTTGATTTTGACTCCCGCCGAAAAAAGCATCGCCGGCGCCGTCGAAACGGTCGAACAGATGCAGATTGAAAACCCCCGCGTCTTTGTTCCCCAGCAGTTCAAAAATCCAGACAATCCCCGTATTCATTATGAACAGACAGCCGTGGAACTATGGCGGCAGATGACCGGCGATATTGCCTGTTTTGTCGCCGGCGTCGGCAGCGGCGGCACACTCCAGGGCATCGGACGATTCCTGCGGGAGCACAAATCCGATGTACGAATCGTCGCCGTCGAACCCAAAGACGTATCCGCACTGCTGGGGCACGAACCCGGCCTGCATCAGATACAGGGCATCGGCGACGGCTTCATTCCGGACATTCTGGATGTTTCTTTGGTGGATGAAGTCATCGAAGTCACCGATGAAGATGCCATTGAAACCACTCGGCAGCTGAGTATGAAGCATGGCCTTCTGGTCGGCATCTCCTCCGGAGCCAATGTCTGGGCAGCCAGACAGATGGCGGCTCGAATCAAAGGAAATATCGCAACGGTATTGCCGGATCGTGCCGAGCGATACTTCAGCACCGCCCTGCTGTAAAAGGAAAACCAATGGACTACCAAACCCTGAAAAATCGGCTGCTCGAATTCCGCCGACAGCGGGACTGGGAGCAGTTTCACGACCCGAAAAATCTGGCGGAAGGGCTGATTATTGAGGCGGGCGAACTGCTGGAAAACTTTCTGTGGAAGCAGCCCGCCGACTGCAGACACTTGACACCAACAGAGCGGAAAAGGGTGGAAGAGGAAATCGGCGACATCTTCGCCTTTTTGATTTATTTATGCTGCGAGCTGAACATCGACCCCTTCGAAGCCGCCCGCCGAAAAATCGAAATCAACGAGCAGAAATACCCGGTCGAAAAATCCAAAGGAAAAAGCACCAAGTACAAAGACTTATAACCTCTCCGCCAGTCCTTTCAGGAGGATCGAAAAACAGGAACAGCATCTGGTCTTTCCACATCCCTTTTCCCTCAGGAGGATGAATGGGCTGAAGCCCCGGCAGGAGCAGATTCTTTGGATGGATTTTTTGTATCATAATACTTCAGGGCTTCCCGAACCATGGGTTTAAATTCCTCTTCGAGCTTCCACGGCTTGGTGATGAACTTGTAGATGTGCCCTTCATTAATCGCCGTCAGCAAAGTCGTAATCTGGGTATAGCCGCTCAAGACCATCCGGACAATATCCGGATACAGCTCCCGCACTTTGCGGAGCAGCTCCAGGCCGTTCATCTCCGGCATCCGCATGTCGGTCACGATTACATGCACTTTGTTCTTCTTGAGAATCTCGAGGGCTTCCGCCCCGCTGTTGGCAAACAGGCAGCGGTATGGTTCATCCATCAGACCTCGCCGCAGCGACTGCAAAAGCCGCACTTCATCATCCACAAACAGAACGGTAGGGTTTTCCATATCTCACCTCTTATTTCAGTGTTACCGGTTTGACACAGAATGATATTCGGACTGCTCCTGTGAAATCCGGTCTGTCGTCTCTTTCGGACCTTCCCGAGGCAGCTTAATAGTAAATTTCGTCCCTTTTCCGACCTCACTGTCCACCAGAATCTGTCCCTGATGTTTGCTTACCACAATATCATACGAAACACTTAACCCAAGTCCGGTACCTTTTCCGGCGGGCTTGGTTGTAAAAAACGGGTCAAAAATCTGGGAACGAATCTCGAGAGGGATTCCCGGGCCGTCATCTTCAATCTCACAAACCACAAAATCTCCCTCCTCCCGCGTTCGGATGTAAATATGCCCGGGTCCCTGACGATTCTGCGAACGGATGGCCTGAGCCGCATTGACCAGAATATTCAGGAAAACCTGATTGATCTGCCCGGGATGGCAATGAATTTTGGGGAGCGTCCCCAATTCGGTGACTACCTCCATATCATACTTGATTTCATTGCGGGCCACCACAAGGGTGCTCCGGATGCCGTCATTGATGTCATAATCGCCCATCTCCGTACTCTGGTCAATCCGTGAGAAATCCCGCAAATTCTGAATGATGCTGGTAACCCGCTGAAGACCTTCCTGCGACTCTGTAAAGAGGTCCTGAATATCCGCAAGAATAAAATCAATTTTCTTTTCCTGACGATATTGGCGGATTTCAAGCAGTTTTTCCAGTACCGGCGGATACGGATTCTCCTCCAGCACTTCACATACCTGTTCATAAAGTGCCAACAGACCTTTCAGCTTCGTCAAATAGGTCTGAAGGGTCTCAAAATTGCTGGCCACAAACCCCACGGGTGTGTTCATTTCATGAGCCACACCCGCCGCCAGATGACCGATGGAGGCCATCTTCTCGCTTTGAACCATCTGGGCCTGAGCTTTCTGAAGCTGTTTGTGAGCTCTGGCCAGCTCCTCAAGGGCTTTTTGCGTCTGAATCTGATTTTTCTTCCGCTCAAGAGCAAAATAAATCGACTTGGTCAGAGAGGCCTGATTGAATTCTCCTTTGGCCAGATAATCCTGTGCTCCATAGGACATCGCCGTCAAATCCGCCGTTTTGTCATCCTCACCTGTAATAACAATAATGGCGGTGGCCGGATACTGCCGATTAACCTGATCCACCATCTCCAGGCCGTTCCCATCCGGCAGATGCAGGTCCAGCAAAAGAACATCGAAAGGACGCTGGGCCAGATGCTCGAGCATCGTCTGCTTGGTTCCTGCACAAACAATGCAGTCATCCGCCCGTCTCATCCGACTCTTTTCGAGCATTTTCCTCAAAAGAGTCCGACAAGTCGGGTCATCATCCACAATCAGGACGGAAAGAGACCGGCTTCCACAGCCCCGTGAAGAACCGCCCGAAGAACCGCAAAGCAGCTGAGTACTCGTCTGCTCCATCCGCTGTCTGTCCTTTACTGAGCCGATTTGACCTGTTCAATCCAGTCGGGCTGAGTCAAAAAGGCGCTCAGACGTTCAAAGGCCTGACGAATCTCTTCAAACATAGCATCGGCCTTTTCCATCTGATTGTTTTTGGCTGCCAGCTCGAGGGCAAAGGCCTTTTCCGCCAGTTCCGCCGCCGCCATGTTTCGGGCCGTCCCTTTGATTCGATGGGCCAGCAGCTGGACATTCGCTACATCCTTCGACTCCACCGCCTGCTGAAGCTGCTGAAGCACCGAAGGTGTTTCCTCCAGAACCGTCTGGGCCACCACCTGCAGAATCTCCGGGTCATCGCAGATTTTGGACAAGTCCTCCCATCGAATCAGAGGAACAGTCTTGGCAACCGGGCTTTGCGACGCAGTTTCTTCAGGGCTGCCGATAGCGTCCCGGCACAAATCCGTCAATTGTTCTACCTGCGACCGAATCTGGTCTACTTGTTTGTCCATATCATCGTCCTTTCCGGAAAGATATTTATAGAGCACTTCTTTGAGTTTTTCGCGGTCAATGGGCTTTTGCAGATAGCCGTTGCAGCCGGCAGCCAGACATTTCTTTTCATCTTCTTTCATCGCATGGGCCGTCAAAGCGATAATCGGTATGGTACAGCCCCTTTCACGCAGCAGCCGCGAGGCATCGTAGCCGTTCAGAACCGGCATCTGCATGTCCATAAAAATCAAGTCGAACTTCCCCTCCTGAACCCGTTCGAGAGCCTGCTGACCGTTTTCCACAATCTCCACCTCCAGCCCCATTTTCTCCAGCAGCAGACGAATCAGGGCCTGGTTACCCTTGGCGTCTTCCGCCACAAGGATTCGTCCCTTCAGCGGTCCCTTCTGCGGCTTGGATTTTTCCTGCGCGAGTTCCCTGGCCACTGATTCGGAATGGTCATAGCGGTTCATCACCGGCTGGTCTTTGACATTGACACCGGTCGGCAGAATGATGGAGAAGACCGACCCTTTGCCCACCTCGCTTCGCACCTCCATATGACCGCCCAGCAGATGCACAAGCTGTTTGGTAATCGTCAGCCCAAGTCCGGTTCCGCCGTACTTACGGGTTGTGCTGCCGTCGGCCTGGGTAAAGGCCTCAAAGATCTTGTCAATCTTGTCTTCGGGAATTCCGATACCGGTATCCTCCACATCAAACCGGATATAATCCGCCTCATCCTGCCTCTGAATGTAAACATTGACAAAAACATGGCCGGACTCGGTGAACTTAATGGCATTGCTGACCAGATTCACTAGACACTGACGGACCCGTACCGGGTCGGAATAAATCATCACCGGCAAATCACTGCACTGGAGAATCTCGAAATCCAACCCCTTATTCAGGGCCATCGGACGAAGCAGAGAATTGAGGTCTTCGAGGAACTCCCGCAGGGATATCTCCACGATTTCGGTATTCAGTTTGCCGGCTTCAATTTTTGAGAAGTCCAGAATATCATTAATCAGCTGCAGCAGCATTTTTCCGTTGTTGAGAATCAGCTGGATGTATTTGCGATGCTCAGGACTGATGCCGGGTTCTTCATTAAGCACATCGCTGAAACCGATGATGGAGTTCATCGGTGTGCGGATTTCATGGCTCATATTGGCCAAAAATTCGCTCTTGGCCCGGCTGGCCTCCTGGGCCTGTTTGGCCAGCAGATTGGCCTTTTCCACCGCCAGTTCAAGCTGCCGGTTGCTCTGTTTAAGCTCCGCCGTGCGCTCATTGACCATTTCTTCCAGATGGTCCCGATGCTGAATCAGTTCAATCTGGGCTTTCTGCCTTTCTTCAATCTCCTTCTGAATCTGATCGAGCATTCCGTTGAAGGCCTCAATCAGAATCCCCACTTCATCCCGGCTGGTCAGTGCGGCCCGGACGGAATAGTCCTTCCGTTCTGAAACCTGCCGGGCCACTTGCGCCAGAGCCAGAATCGGACCCGAAATCAGATGCTGCAGGGAGGACGAAAGAATATAAGCCACAACGGCCGCCAGCAGAAGAATGCACAAGTTGATGACGGCGCTGCGCTGGAGGGATTCCCGAAGCGGCTGCAGGTTTGAACAGAGAATAATGCGGCCGATCGGCTCATTTTCCAGAACAATTTTCTGAGAAAGAATTAAAAAGGTGTCCGTGAAATAATATTCTTTCTCCGACAGTATTTTCAGGTCAATTCCAAAACATTTCAGTCTTTCCATCCCCCCGTGTTCATGTTTCTGGTGTTCAAGTCCCTGATAGAAATCCGTAAACAGTTCATCATTGCGATCCAGCACACAGACATATTCAATGGTCGGCTTGACCCGGAATATCTGCAGCGTATCCTGAGCCCCATTCACATCATTGAACTGCACCGCCGCCTTGCAGTTCTCCGCCGCAATCTGGGCCTGGACCCGCAGGTCCTGAATCAGCCCCTGCCGCTGCACCTGACGGTCCCAGAGCAGAAAGATTCCGCCGGCCAGAATCAATGCGGCCAGCGAGGTGCCCATAATCACACTGGTAATCTTTCGCCGGATCGTCCAGCGGAAGCAGCTCAGAGGAAACAACCGCTTCAGTACATCCACGTTGGAGCGAACCTTACTTTCCATTTGATTCTTTCTCCTGAATCACTCGACGTGCCAACTTCAACAGCTGTGAACTGATTTTCAGACCCTGTTTTTCAGCCTGAGTCAGATGAATCTCAAATCGAACCTTGTTCTCCTCCTTCACGAAAACAATGATGCCTTTGAAATTAAGAAACCCCTCCGCCTCTCCGACCGTCAGGATAGGAAACGACTGGACCTGCTGGAGATGTTCCGCCAGCCAGTTTTTTTCGGAATTGCAGTAAAACAGAACGTGACAGCCGCGAATTGTCTCCCCCTGCTCATGCCAATACTGCTCGACAGCCGCCTGTTTGTCGGAAACCTTTTTCGCATAAGCCGCCATTCCGGGAACAAAAATCAGTTTCAGAGGGCGGTCTTTGATTTTTTTGTCCATCAGCGGCTCAAAGGCCTTGCCGAACGGATTCTCTCCGACAATACCGACCTGCATCGGCGGCGGGGATGAATCATTCGCTCCTCCATTCTCCATCTTCTCCGCAGGCCATTCCGTGAACTTCATAAAATTGTAAATAAATGCCGCTTTCACCTGATACTCCACTTCCTCCGGGGACTTGCCCGATTCCGTCATCGCCTGGCTTAACAAAACGCCTCCCGGCAGTCCGACAGGCGTATCGGCGGTGCTTTTTGCTCCTTCCAGAAGGCCCAAAAGGAAAAAGACCGCCCAAACAATTCCAGCCCGCCTTCGCGCAGCCGCCGAAGCTGCTGCGGGAACGCCGTCTGCTCTTGGGTGTTGATTCCATTCAGGTTTTAAGCATCGCTTTGACGGCATTCGATGCTTGACCCTTTCAGAAATTCCTTCTTTTAACCTTTCACGGATTCAACTCGGGCTCCCATCGGCTGTCTCGCAAGTCCGAAAACATCATTAACACATTTCTTAACATCTTTGGACTTTGGACATTTCGACATCTTCGTTTATCAACTTAATGGGCAAATCCCCCGGGGCAAATTTCTTCAAAAAACGGCATAAATATTTAGCAATCAGATACTTAAGACAAACCGAACCCCGCAAATATTTTCGGATAACTTTCGAAGTCTTTTATCGGACGTATCAGATTGCCGAGAAAAGTTCAGTCTGGACGGCCGGAAAGAACTTTTGAGGTTCGACTGAGGTGATTCAGGTGGAGCTGGTGAAATTGATTATTTTTATCCAGAAGATTGCAGAGCAGCCGCATCTGTGAGAAAAACAGTTCCATCAGGGCAAGGTTAGCTTGAGCCGTCGCACGGGTATAACCCGGCAGAACGACAAAAAGATACCCAACAGGAAAACGTTCCGTGTACAGTTCGCTTCCTATCAGACAGACGCCTCCCATCGAGCCGAGAACAGGGTCCTGGCCGTCTTCAATGTGTTCACAATAGGACAAAAGGGCCTGCGGGTCCGGAAAATGATGCTGAAAACGAGTCCGGTCATCCGTCCAGATTTTCCGCTCCGGCCCCACCAAGACCAGCCACGGACCGTCCTCAGGCACCTCCGGCAGAATCAGTCGGGCCAGCTGCTCGATAAAAAACTGACTGGATGAGAAAAGCGAATCGTACAGGTCTTCCATAAGCATATCCTCTGCATACAAACGATGAATGCCTCGGCAAAAAGAGAGGACAGCTTTTCCTGCAGAATAAAAAAATAAAGAAAAATGAGAAAAAAATGGGAACGGAGATGTGTTATAAGACGTTTTGTGTGGAGTGATTGGAACCTTTCCCAGGGCCCGGCTTGCTCTTAAACTTGACCATCCGGACCTGATTGCCCTTGGAATTATACTGGACTTGGTCCATAAACGAACGAATCAGCAGGACTCCGCGTCCGGAACATTTATACAGGTTTTCCGGCTCTCGCGGGTCAGGAAGGGCATCCGGCTGAAAGCCCGGCCCTTCATCGGCAATGGAAATCTCGAATCGGCTGGGCGTAATGGAATATTGGACATGAATTTTTTTACTCGGGTCCCCCTGATTGCCGTGCTGAATCGCATTGACAAAGGCCTCCTCCAGAGCCAAATGGATGGCAAACAGGTCCTCTTCACCGAATCCCTTCCGCACAGCTTCCTGAAGAAGTTCGCCGCAAAGACGCTCCGCCGCCTCCATTGTTCCGGGCAGTTCAAGTTGTGTCGGCGAACATTCAGGATTGGCTGCCATAAACCTTTCCTTTTGGACGGCTTCTTCTCAGGACGGCAGAAACCCAAAAAACTCTTAGACCAATCCCTCCAGGGCTTCCTGACGGGTTGGATAAATGTCAAAGACCTTGTCGAGCCGGGTAATTTTGAAGATTTCGTAAATCTTCGGCTGGATACCGCACAGACGGAGAATGCCCTCCGACTCATAAATCTTTTTACTCAAGCGGATCAGAAGCCCAAGGACAGAACTGGTCAGAAAACGGACCTGTGAAAAATCCACCACCAGCTTAATCGGATTATTTTCTTCAATCAGGGGCAGGAAAGAACTTTCCAGCGCCTGGATTTGCGATTCTTCGAGAATTTTTTCATCGACAAGCGTTGCCACAATCACATCGCCGCCGACATAGTCAATTGTCATATTGGGACTCTTCTGGTCCATAAAACCTCCCATATCATTTCATTTGCCGGAATCCTATGTTATCCCCCCTGTGATGTCAAGCATGCACTCAAAAAACCGGAACAAATCCTATCTAAGAACATAATTTTAAGATATTTATATTTATAGATATACAGGAGCCATATCGTCCCTTATAAACCATTCTTATTGGCTCATGCCCCCCAAAAACCATCTTTTTTCTTTTATCGATAATTTTACTCTTGCAAGTCCTGAACATTTATTGATAATAAACCTATAGATTTGTGAGATTCCGATTTATCTGAAAAAGAGTTTTGCAATCAATGAATGTCAATAAATAAACCAGAAATCACAGGAGGTTTCGTTATGAAAATCAGCAGATCAACAGGGTATGCTCTTATTGCGGTAGGTTATATCGCTCAAAATTACAAAGAGGGTGCTGTGCTGGCGGCGCGGATTTCGAAAGAATACAATATTCCTCTGGAATACCTCTTAAAAATCCTCCAGCAGCTGGTTCGGGCAAATGTTCTTCGAAGCAAACGCGGGCCTCGCGGCGGCTTCTTCCTGGCTCGCCCGGCCGAAAACATCTCCCTGCTGGAAATCATTGAAGCCGTGGATGGTCCCCTGCTCACACATCTGCATCTTGCGGAACAGACCAACAATGCCCCGTTCAGCGTAAAAATGGAAGAACTTTGCCGGAAAGCCACCGAAGAGGTACGAGCCATTTACGACAAAGCCAAACTTTCCCAGGTACTCGGGCAAATCTCCTAAAAATCAGCAGCAATGGAAATCCGTCAGTTTCAGCAATGGATTCGTGACCGCTATGAAAAGCGGGATCGAGAACGGGGAACTCCGGGAACATTCCTGTGGTTCATTGAAGAGGTCGGGGAGCTGGCAACAGCCCTGGCAGGCAATGACCCGAAGAATAAGGCCGAAGAGTTTGCGGATGTTTTTGCCTGGCTGTGTACACTGGCGAATATTAACGACGTGGACCTCGAAAAAGCCGTTGAAAAATACACACTCGGAAAGGTCGAGGGCTTCAAATAAAACCTGCTGCAGTCGATAAAAAAACTGAAAACCCCAGCCCTTAAAACAGACTGGGGTTTTTTATTCGCTCCGGCCGGCGGTTTTATGTTCTTTCCCGCTCGAACGCAATGTCCGTAAAAGACAGAAAAGAAACAATCCGGTGATGCCTCCGCAGCTGAGCAGCATAAAAAACCATCCATACGGATTCATCTTACGACTCCCGCCCTCGTCGGCGCCAAACCACCCAAACCATCACACACAAGAAGACAAACAGTCCCAGCAGCCCCAGCCGAGTAATCAGAACAAAAGGCCGGTTAGACTGCGGCACATTTCTCATCAGAAAAACATCCACCCAATCCTGCACAAACCAAGTAGCCAGAATCGCCATCAGAAACAACGGCGTCACATATTTGATAATCAGCCGATAAATCCCCGGGATTTGGATATCGGAGCCCGAATGCAGCTCCGTCCAGGCCCGCTCCATTCCGAAAACCCATCCGAACAGCACTGCTTCGACCGTCGCAAAAACCACCAGCCCTACCATCACCCCCCAGAAATCCATCTCGTCCAATACGCCATTTCCATAGAAGAAAATCACGGGCTGGCAGAGCACAAACGTCACAATTCCAAAAAATAAGCAGGCTTCCCGGCGCGTTAGATTGAACTCATCTTCCATAAAGGCGATTGCCGGCATCGCCAGCGAAATCGAACTGGTCACACCGGCAATGAAAAGCAGGAAAAACCACAGAAGCCCGAACACCTGCCCGAAGGTCATCTTCTGCAGAATCAGCGGCATCGTCACAAAACCCAAATCAAAGACTTTTTGGGCCACATCTCGAATGCCCTCGGGCCCTAAAAAAGCATAGGCCGCCGGAATCACCAGACTGCCGCCCAGCACGACTTCGGCAAACTCGTTGGCCGCCGCCGCCGTCAGCCCCGAGAGAGCCACATCATCCTGCTTGCGCAGATAACTGGCATAGGTGAGGATAACACCGAAACCGCAGCTGAGGGTAAAAAAGATTTGTCCGGCCGCCGCCAGCCAGACCCGCCCTTTCAGCAGAGCCGACCAGTCCGGATTCCATAAGAAACCAAAGCCATTATACACCGAGCGTTCCGGATGGGCCGGGTCCGGCGTTCCGAGCATCAGCACCCGAATCACCAGTACGATGGCGATGACAAAAAGCAGCGGCAAAGCCCACTTGCAAAACCGTTCGATGCCCCGCGTAATACCGAAACTGACAATCAGCAGATTCAGTCCAAAGGTCAGCAGAAAAAACAAATAGGCCGTTCCCACGCCGTCAAAATAGGGATTGTTCGCTCCGCCGAGTCCCTGATAGCCCTGCAGAAAGGTCTTCATCGCCTCCTGCGTCGTACAGGCGGCGTAGCGCCCCGTCACGGCAAAAAAACTATATCCCAGCAGCCAGGATTCAATGTAAGTATAATAGGAAAAAATGACGATCGGACCGAAAATCCCGATGACGCCGAAATACTTGATAAAGCGGTTCTTCTGCCACATCGTCTGGAAGATGCCCGGTGCCGTGCTGTGCTCAAAGCCGCCGCCGAACCGCCCAATGGTCCATTCAATCCACATCAGCGGCAGTCCCAGCAGCAGGAATGAAAGAAAATACGGAATCATAAAGGCGCCGCCGCCGTGATTGGCCGCCACTCCCGGAAACCGAAGAAAATTGCCCAGCCCGACCGCACTGCCGGCCACCGCCAGAATCACCCCCCACTTGCTCGTCCAATGCTCCCGTTCCAACCCAAGCCCCTCAAAAACCAAAGGCAATTACGACAAGCCCAACAAAGACAGACTGTCCCGTTCCACAATGCTCCGCAGTTTCTCCCGCGGCACCGTCGGCAGATGGGAGTCCGAAAGCAGTTTATTAAACCCCAAAAGCGTCTCAATGCATGCCCCCGGCCGGGCATAGGGAAATCCGCTTCCGAACAGAAGCTTATCCATCACCCCCGCCTCATACGCCGAAACCACCGTATTGTACACCTGCCAGACCTTCATCGGATTGACGGTCAAATCGGCAAACACATTCTCATGTTTGGCCAGAAGGCAGAGCGTCTGCTCCAAAAACGGCAATCCCATTCGTCCCACAATCATCTTCAAGCCGGGAAACGTTCGTGCCACTTCATCCAGCAGCCAGGGACGGGCGTAATCCAAAACCGCTTCTGATGAATAAGGCGGACAATTATGAAAGAAAACCGGAATCCCCCGCTCCTGACAGAGTTCATAGAGTTCCATCGCCTGGGTGTGCGACGGATGAAACCGGTCTTCTGCACAATATAAAACAATTCCGCGAAGCCCCAAGTCCTCCGTAACATCCTTCAGAATCCTCTTGGAAACTCCGTCTTCAACCGGGTTGAACACAGCAAACCCAATGGCCTTTGGATTGCCGGAAATATACTCGGAAAGATGATGATTCGCTTCTTTCCGCTCGAACCCGCAGCCGGCCAGCACAAAACAGCCGTCAATTTCACGGCAAACCGATCGGTGCTGTTCTGAATCAACCTGTTCTTCCGGACAACTGATATGTGTATGGCAGTCAATAATCATCCCGAATCCTCTTGTTTTGAAACCGGAGCTACAATCCGGCGATATGTTTTTTGAAGTCAACATCTTAGCGCTCTTCTCGACCCCCTGTCAAGAAGAAACAGCGAGATTTTGTCGGCATTTCACCCGCCGTCTTGACAGGTCTTGCTGATGAGGGTACCATACGAGCCGGCTTGGGAAAAGCGAGGATACTGTGGACTGTGCCATTTGCCGAAATCCAATGATCACCCTCGAACTGGACAACGTTGAGACAGATTATTGTCTGGCTTGCCGGGGCATCTGGCTGGACAGCGGTGAGCTGGAACAGCTGCTGGGCGATTCCGGCAAAGCCCAGGAGGTGCTCCGTTCTTTTCAGCCCACAGAAGGCGTTCAGGAAAACTGGCGGCGATGTCCGATCTGCGGAAAAAAGATGGAAAAAGTCCTCGTCGGGCCTGAATCTTCTTCCGTTCTGCTGGACCGCTGCCGAAAGGGACACGGCCTGTGGTTTGACCGCGGGGAACTGGAAGCGGTCCTGCAGATGGGACGATTTGACTCGCAGAAAAAAATTCCCTCTTTTCTGGGCAAAATGTTTCAAAAACCGGAAACAAAATCGAACCCGACTCCCTCTTGACAATAGTATGGAAAAAGAACGAGTTTCTTTTCTGAAAGGAGCCCAACCGTGGCGGCGGCCGTAATGATTCTGCTGTTTGTTGTAATCGGGATTCCGATTCTGCTGGCTCTGTGGGGAATCGGGATTTATAACGCTTTGGTTCAGCTGAGAAATCAGGTGGAGAATGCCTGGTCTCAGATTGACGTGCAGTTAAAACGCCGTCACGACCTGATTCCGAATCTGGTCGAAACCGCCAAAGGATATATGAAACACGAGCGGGAAACCTTTGAAAAAATCACGGAGGCACGCAGCCGGGCCATGGGAGCCAAAAATGTAGCCGAGGCCGCTAAGGCTGAATCCGCCCTCAGCGGGGCTTTGAGCCAATTTCTCCTCGTGGTCGAAAACTATCCTGAACTGAAAGCCAACCAGAACTTCCTGTCCCTTCAGGAAGCCCTAACCAGCACGGAAAACAAAATCGCCTTCGCCCGCCAGGCGTACAACGACCAGGTGCTCTTTTACAACAACAAAATCCAGATGTTCCCGTCGAACCTCATTGCGGGAATGTTCGGATTTGCCAAACGCGACTTCTTTGAAATCGAACAGCCCGCACAGCGAGAAGTCCCGAAAGTGCAATTTTAAAAAATGTGGGAGCAGATTCGAATCAATAAAAGGAACTCCGTCCTGCTGCTGGCAGGAATGGGATTTTTTCTGCTTTCGCTGGGCTTTATCCTCGGCGCCGCTCTCGGGGGACCGGAAACCGGCTGGGTGGGCATGATGGTCGCTTCGGCAGTCTGGCTTATCCTGATGCTGATAAGTTTCACCAATGGAGACCAGATTCTGCTGGCCTCCAGCCGGGCCGTACCCGTAACCCCGGACGTTCACCCGCAGCTGTTCAATATTGTCGAGGAAATGACCATCGCTGCCTCCCTGCCGAAAATACCGAAGATTTATATCATTAACGACCCCGCCCCCAATGCCTTCGCCACAGGCCGAAACCCCGAAACAGCCTCTGTAGCCGTCACGGCGGGTCTTCTGGCCCGCCTGAATCGAGATGAGCTGCAGGGAGTCATCGCCCATGAAATCAGCCATATCGTCCACCGCGATATCCTCTACGTCACCCTGGCCGGAGTCATGCTCGGCAGCATCGTCCTGCTCAGTCAGGTTTTCCTCAGAGGGCTGTATTATTCTTCTATCGGCGGACGACGATATTCATCAGGAGGACGCAGTCGAGACGGCGGAGCGCAGGCAATCTTTTTCATTGTAGCAATTATCCTGTCAATTTTGGCCCCCCTGTTTGCCCAATTGTTCTATTTTGCCTTATCCAGAAGACGAGAATATCTCGCGGATGCCGGAGCTGTACGTCTGACCCGCTATCCGGAAGGTCTGGCCTCGGCTCTCGAAAAAATTGCCAACACCTCCGTTTCAATGCAGGCCGCCAACGCCATAACTGCCCCGATGTATATTGCCAACCCGTTTCGCGGCCGAAACGCTGCCCACCTGTTCAGCACCCATCCGCCCATTGAAGAACGCATTCGAATCCTCCGGCGGATGAGTCAGGGGGTTTCCTATCGAGATTATGAAGAATCCTACAGAGCCGTAACCCGACGCTCGGGGATTATTCCTCCATCTGCCGTCAAAGACGAACCCGTTCCTCCGCGAAGCCCCTCGGCATCGGAATCCCCCGTCCGCACAGATTCCGCTCAGGTAAACCGCCAAATCGGAGACTTAATCCGGAAAGTCAACGGCTTTGTCTTTCTCCCGTGCTCCTGCGGCATTACGATGAAAATTCCGCCGAACTTTCCCGCTCCCAAGGCCCAATGCCCCCGGTGCGGGCAGATTGTCGCAATTCGGAGATAACCGATGTCCAAAACCGGCTGGCTCCTGGCGGCTATCCTGCTCATCGGCTTCGTCCTGCGAATTTTATATTGTTGGAATCTGCCGCTCAGCGGTGATGAAAGCGTCAGTCTGCTCCAGGCCGCCGGCAAAGCCCTCGATTATCCCAGCCGCATCCCCCACTCCCCCACACCCGTCGGGCAGCTCCAATCCCTGATGGAATACTCCCCCGACCGCGGCGTCCGGGATGTGCTGAAGTCTATGGAGCAAACCGGGATGCACCCGCCGTTGTATTATCTGCTGCTTCATTCCCTCATCAAATATGCTGGAAATGATGTTCTCCTTCTTCGAATATTTTCCGTCGTTTTCTCAGTTTTGTCGATTGGATTGTTCTTTTCGATAGGAAAGAAACTCAGGAGTCCCGCCTGCGGACTTCTGGCAGCCGCTCTTCTGGCGGTCAGTCCCTATAGCATTCAGTTTGCTCTCCTGATCCGGCCGTATCCGCTGGTAATGTTTTTATCCCTTCTTTCTTCCCGACTGATTCTGGAAGTCCCCGAAAGCAGTCAGAAACAGCGAAGTTTGCTGTTATACCTTGCTTTTGTCTTCACGGCGGTCATTGGGCTTTATTCAATCTACCTGTTCATCTTTGTTTTTGTCTTTGACCTGGCCTTTCTCGTGCTGTCTAATCCGAAAGAAAAAATAAATTGGCTGGCCGCCGCTGCAGCCGGCGGCTTGGTTTTCCTCCTTTATCTGCCCTGGCTTCCGTCGTTTTTCCACCAGTTAAAAGTCGTACGCACCGGAAACTATTATTTCTACGGCACAAGCAGTTTTCGTCAGTTGCTCGAATATCTTTTCACCTCGAACTTTTCCGAATTTCTTCCCGGAACATACGCCTTTTACAAATTTCTGATTCTCGGCATTGTCTCCGGAATCGGACTGGCCGGAGTGCTTCAGCTGCAGAAAAACAAAGCCGGCAAAGCCTTTCTTTTGGCATTCGGCATCTACCTGGCGGCGTATTATCTGGCAGACCGCATCTTCCAAATGAAAACACTGAACAGTCCCCATTTTCAATTCTTTACGATTCCCGTCGTTTTGCTGATTCTCGCATTGGGAGTTGTCTCTCTGCCCCGAAAATATTCCCCGCCCGCCGCTGCCTTTTTGTTCCTGGTATTGGGGGCAAATCTTTATCGCTCGTTCGCCGCCCCGAGAACTCACGACGGCCCCCACTGCACACAGAATTTTACGAAGGCCGTTCATTCCTGCTCTCAGAATTCTTTCGGACTGCTGGTCTTCAACAACTCCTTTGAGCGGCTGATTCTGGCAACGGTCGCGCCGCTTCGGGTGCCGCTCGAGGCTATCGCAGCTCCGAGGGCGGCTTATCTCTCAACCTTGAACAATCTTGATACTCTGCAGTCATACGAATATCTCTTTTTCCCCGTCCATGATTGCCCGGACGTCCATTGGAATCCCGATGAACAGACCCTTCAGCAACTGCAGGATTATTTAGAAGAACTCGGTTTCTTCTTCTGTGAAAAAGTCGGAGACCCCTTCTCACAGAAAACCTATATGCTGATTTTCAAACGCGCTTCTTCATCTCCCTCTCGGACGGAGAACGCACCGAAAACAATCTCGAACGGATAAGCCCCCATTTGGCCAGCCGGTACAGCAGGGCCGTCTTCAGACATCCCAGGCCGTACACGCAGCTGCGGCGAAAGTTAATGGACGACGCCTCCGCGAAGTACCTTGTGGGGCAGGATACCTCCCCAATCGGATATCCCAGCCAGAGAATCTGCGCGAGCATCTGATTATCAAAAACAAAATCATCCGAATTGGCCTCCAGCGGCAGCCGCTCCAGCAGCGTCCTCGAAAAGGCCCGATAGCCGGTATGATACTCCGACAGTTTAGCCCCCATCAGCAGATTTTCCGCAAAGGTCAAAAACCGGTTGGCTGCATACCGCCACAGCGGCATCCCGCCCTTGAGGGCATATCCGCCCAGAATCCGCGAACCCAGCACACACGGATACAGGCCGTTGGCAATCATCGACGCCATCGCCGGAATCAGCTGCGGTGTATATTGATAATCCGGATGCACCATAATCACTATATCCGCTCCCTGCTCCAGCGCCAGCCGATAGCAGGTCTTCTGATTGGCCCCATAGCCCTGATTGCGGGGATGAACATGAACCAGCGTACACGGCAGCTGACGAGCCGCCTCCGCCGTGCGGTCTGAACTGGCGTCATCCACCACAATCACCAGGTCCACAATCCCCTGCTCCATCACTTCCTGATGCGTTCTTCGCAGGGTGGCCTCCGCATTGTAGGCCGGCATAACCACCACGACTTTCTGCCCCTTAAACATCGGCGGTTCTGTCTCCTGCAACAATCGATCTGTCCGTCTTGCGAAAAACCAACTCCATCGTCCCCCCGACACCGAAAAGCGACTCCAAAGCCGCCGCCAACACAAACAACGGACTTGTCAGCAAGGCAAAAATCTGCTGAAGCCGCAGCAGTCCCTTCGGATATCCAGCCGTATAGGAGCGGTTGCCTTTTAAAAATTCAAACAAAAGCTCCCGTTTGCGGCAGATGCAGTTCAGAATGCTCTGCTGAATTCCGAAAACGTTCTGTTCCAGAGAAAAGGTCGTCTTTCGGCACAATTGGAATCCCTGCTCACTGAACACCCGCACCAGTCCCTCCGGCGAGAAGAAAACCAGATGCCGCGGCGGGTCCAGATGAAGCCAGCGGCCCTTGAAAAGCCGCGCCTGCCAGCTATGGATATTCGGCATCGACAAAAACAAAAAACCCCCGGGTTTGAGAACAGAATTGATGGTCTGAAGTGTCTTTCTCGGCTGGGGCAAATGCTCAAAGACATGCCAGAGGCAAACCGCATCAAAAAAACCTTTGGGAAAATCCCCTTCCTCCAGAGATCCGATTTTGAGATGGATTCCGGGTACCTCCCCCGCCCGCTGAGTCGCCGGACCCGGCAGCTCCACTCCGTATCCTTCGTACCCCCGCTCAATCAAATAACCAAGAAACCGTCCGTTTCCGCAGCCGACATCCAAAATCCGCGCCGGCGGCCGAACAAAACGGCTCACTGCACGTGCCCGACTCTGTCGAAAAAAATCCAGAACCTTCTCTACGGCGGGAGAAAACTTGTTCGGCCGGGAACCGTAATACGCCTCATCATAATGACGCTTGAGCTGACGGTCATCAGGACACGGAGAAAGAAAATAGGCATCACATCTCAGGCACCGGCAGATGGAAAAAACCTCCCCATAAAGACTTTCGGCCGAATAGCAATAGCGGCTTTGATCTTGCCCGCAGTAAATACACGACTCTTTCGTGATTTCCCCTTCCATCATCGGCAAGCCGGCCCGCACTCGTTTGCCTACCGCATCACCCAGTCCTGCCCCTCAAAACGCAGGGAGGCCTGCCCGCGAAGCTGGGGATCCGCTCCGATGGAATAGTTCAGCTGAAGGGTCTTTCGCAGATAAACCGGCACAGGACGGTCTTGTTCTCTTAAAGTCGGATGTTCTATAGCAATTGTTTCATTGCTCAGCCCGGCCAGGTAAAACCGAACCTCCTTGGCTTTCTCATCAAAATCCGGCCAAAAAACGACAAAATCCCGCCGATTGTCCTGCCCTTTTCGGATGCGATGGTCCTCAAAATCGAGCGATTCAAGAAACGGATATTGCCCCCGATGCCGTGCACGGACAACTTCAAAAAGGCCGAATGTCTCCCCCTGTCCGGCCGACAAAATCTGGAACGTGTCCGTTACCAGCTCAAATTTCGGATAAAACGGGACTTCTTCTTCCGAAGACAGGTTTGTCACGGAAAAAATCATATACCAGAAGCGTTTGGGCTGCCCGGCCTGAGGAGAAGGTACCTGAATCAGGATGGGATGTTCATAGGTAATATCGAGGGTCCAGCGTCCTTTTTCCGGAACCGCCGACGGACGCGGCCAGCCGACCACCAAACTCGAAAGAATCCAGACCCATAGCGTCGAATAAAACCCAACCTTTTTCCTCATACTTCATCCCTTTTCTGAAATCCATTCGCATCTTATCTATAACAGTCATGACCTCTTGTGTAAAGCACAATCTATTCGCTATTCCATTCTTTATTTTTCGGCTTGGAGGCCATGAAATCTGGGCTCCTTTGTACAAAGTGCATTGAAAGTGCATTGCTTGAAAAAGCCGGCTTTTCAGAGGCCGTCCATCAACACAGAAGGCAATACCAGAATATAATAGACCTGTTTAATTCAGAATATTCCCTTTCTTTTCTCTTGACATCCCTCCTGAGCCCCGTTTATTTATCGCCTTGCCTTCAGAATAGGGACAGCGAAAACCGATAATTCCAGACAGACAGGATAAAACGCTTTTAAGCGACTGAGAATATAATGACAAAAAAAGCCAAAGCATTGGTTATCGTCGAGTCACCCGCCAAGGCCAAAACCATCAACAAATATCTCGGCCCGGATTTTGAAGTAGAGGCCTCCATGGGCCATGTCCGCGACCTGCCCTCCAAAGGCCTGAATATTGACATCGAACACAATTTTGAACCGACTTATGAAATCAATCCGGGCAAACGCAAGGTGGTCGCCGCCCTCCGTGCCAAGGCCAAAAAATGCGAGAAGTTCTACCTGGCAACCGATATGGACCGGGAAGGCGAGGCGATTGCCTGGCACCTCAAAGAGGTCCTCAACCTGAATGATGAAGATACATACCGGGTCGTCTTTAACGCCATCACCAAAAAAGACATTGAACGGGCCTTCGCCAATCCGGGCAAGATTGATATGGACCGTGTTCTTGCCCAGCAGGCCCGGCGGGTCCTGGACCGCATCGTCGGCTATCAAATCAGCCCCCTGCTGTGGAAAAAAGTCGCTCGCGGACTGAGTGCCGGACGTGTCCAGTCCGTCGCCGTGCGGCTGGTTGTCGAGCGGGAGCGGCAGATTCGTGCGTTTGTCCCGCAGGAATACTGGCTCATTCCGGCCGTCTTTGCCTCCGAGAAGGCCGACATTACCGCTGAAGAATGGCAAACCTTTCTCAACAGCGCCAAAGACCCGGAAAAAGGACGCACGCTGACCGAACAGGACCAGTGGCTGGCCAAACACGGTGCCTTCCGGGCCGATTTGACATCCGTCAACGGCCAAAAGTTTGAGGCCTCCAATCAGGCGCAGGCTCAGGCTGTTTATGAGAAGCTCAAGGACGCGCGTTTCATTGTCCGCCGTATCGAAACCAAACGCGTCCAGTCCCGCCCGGGCGCTCCGTTTATCACCTCAACGCTTCAGCAGGCCGCCGCCAATCGCCTCGGCTTCGGGGCGCAGCGGACGATGACCATCGCCCAGCAGCTTTATGAGGGCATCGATCTGGGCTCGATGGGCGCTCTGGGACTGATTACCTATATGCGAACCGACAGTACGCACTTGTCCGAAGAGGCCGTTCAGGAAGTCCGCCATTACATTCAGTCCCAAATCGGCCCGGAGTATCTGCCCGAAACCCCCAACATCTTCACCGCCCGCAAAGAGGCCCAGCAGGCCCACGAAGCCATCCGCCCGACCGACCCTGACCTGACCCCCGACGAACTGGCTCCCTTCCTGACGGATGAACAATACAAACTTTATGACCTTATCTGGCGCCGGTTTGTCGCCTGTCAGATGAAAGAAGCCCAGTGGGATACCACCCGCATCGAAATCGAGGCCCAGACGCCGGAGGGGCCCTGTATCTTCACGGCATCCGGCCGTACGCTGGCCTTTGACGGCTTTACGCGAATCTGGCCGACCTCCGCAGAAGAACCGACCCTGCCGAGTCTGCACGAAGGCCAGATTCTCAAGGTCGTGGACCTCAAACCCGTTCAGCACTTTACGAAGCCGCCCGCTCGATATACAGAGGCATCGCTGATTAAGACTCTCGAAAAGGAAGGCATTGGACGGCCCAGCACCTATGCGACGATTATTTCCACCATTCAGGAGCGAAAATACGTCGAAAAGGTCAACCGCGTCTTCTACGCCACCCATATCGGCGAAATTGTTACTGACAAACTGCTCGAGTATTTCCCCCAGATTATGGACATCGCCTTTACCCGCCATATGGAGGAGCAGCTGGACAAAATCGAGGAACAGCACCTCAACTGGGTCCAGGTCCTGCAAGAGTTCTACGAGCCTTTCAAAAAATCACTCGAAGAGGCCGCCCAGAAGATGAAACATGCCAAGGCTGAAACGCAGCCCAGCGAATACACCTGCCCGGAATGCAAGGCCCCGCTCGAGTATCGGTTCGGCAAAAACGGCCGCTTCCTCAGCTGCTCACGCTACCCGGAGTGCAAATTCGGCACCCCCTGCGACAAAGACGGCCGAATGCTCCAGGATCAGCCCACGGAGCACAAATGCCCGGAATGCGGCAAGCCTCTGGTGAAAAAAACCGGACGTTTCGGCCCCTTTTTCGGCTGTTCCGGCTATCCGGAATGCAAAACCATCCTCAAGGCCGACAAGGAAGGCAATCCCCTGCCGCCGGCGCCCCCGCCGACCCCCACAGGAATCCGCTGCCACAAGTGCAAAGACGGTCTGTTCGTCGTTCGCCAAAGCAAACGCGGTCCGTTTATGGGATGCAGCCGTTTTCCGCGGTGCCGAACCATTGTGAGCATCAAACTGCTGGACAAACTCAAAGACCTGCAGGAAAAAGGCCAATGGCCGCCGACAGACCCGGCCCAGGTCGATGAAATCCTGGAGCGGAAAACCGCTTCTGCGAAAAAAAAGAAGTCATAGACGAACGTTTTTTCGTATAATATACCGTCCGAAAGCATCAGACAGGATAGAGGTATGAGCGAAATTGATCCCATCAAAATTGATTCTTTTGAGACGATTGAGCCCATCGGCAAACGGGTCCTGATTCGAAAAGACGAAGACAAAAAGCAGACCAAAGGCGGCATCCAGCTGCCTGACAATATTGAAATTCCCACCATCACCGGCCGGATTGTGTCCGTTTCCGCCGAGGTCGAAATGTCCTCCGAAATCCCCCTCAAACAGTACGACAAAGTCCTGTTCAACCCCAAAGGGGCCATTCCGGTTGATTTCGAAGGCGACAACCGGCTCTTCGTCGTCGATGTAGAGAACATTGTGGCCGTCTTCCGAAAACAGTAGCCCGGTGGGAGCTGCCGGTCTGTTTTTTGTTGACGAAACGGCCGAACACCGCTAAAGTCTCTTTTTTAACAAACTTGTGGAAATAAACTATACAACACAGGAGATATTCAATGGCCAGAACCAATCCATCCGCAGGCGGCTGTTCCTCGGCTCGTCGCTATTATTTCACCAGCGAATCCGTCACGATGGGCCATCCGGACAAGGTGGCCGACCAGATTTCCGATGCCGTCCTGGATGCGATGCTCGCCCAGGACCCCAACAGCCGCGTGGCCTGTGAAACGCTCGTCTCTACCGGCATGGTCGTCATCGCCGGCGAAATCACCTCCAAAGCCGTCGTCGATATCCCCCAGGTGGCCCGCGATACCATCCGCAGCATCGGCTACACCGACCCGAATATCGGCTTTGATGCCGAAAACTGCGCGGTTTTGGTCTCTCTCAAGCAGCAGAGCCCCGATATCGCAATGGGGGTGGATACCGGCGGCGCCGGCGACCAGGGGCTGATGTTCGGCTACGCCTGCACGGAAACCCCGGCCTATATGCCTCTGCCGATATACCTGGCACACGAAATCACCCATCGTCTGACCCAAATGCGTCAAACCGGCAAAATCAAATGGCTGCGGCCTGACGGCAAAAGCCAGGTTACCGTCGAGTACGGCGAAAACGGAAAACCCCGCCGCATTCACGCCGTGGTGTGCAGCACCCAGCATGATGCCTCCGTTGTGGACCGAAAGACCGAGCGGATGTCCGAGCGGGCCCGCAGGGAGCTGATTGAAAAAGTCATCCTGCCCGTTCTGCCCAAAAAACTCGTGGACAAAAACACCATCTTTCACATCAACCCGACCGGACGCTTTGAAATCGGCGGGCCCAAGGGCGACTGCGGGCTGACGGGGCGCAAAATCATCGTGGACACTTACGGCGGACGAGGCAGCCACGGCGGCGGGGCCTTCAGCGGAAAAGACCCTTCGAAAGTGGACCGCTCCGCCAGCTATATGGCCCGCTATATCGCCAAAAACATCGTCGCCGCCGGCCTGGCCGACACCTGCGAAATCCAGCTGTCCTATGCCATCGGCGTTGCCGAGCCCATCAGCGTCCTGGTGAACACCGAAGGCACGGCAAAAATCGACGAAAACCGTCTGGAAGCACTTGTCCGGGACTTCTTCCCGCTAACCCCCAAAGGAATGATTCAGCACTTAAAACTGCGGCGTCCTATTTACACGGAAACGGCACGAAACGGTCATTTTGGGCGAAATCACTCCAATTTCACCTGGGAAAAAACCGATATGGCCGCCAAACTCCGCAAAGCCGCCGGACTCTGAGAGCTGAAACCTGTCGGAAAAACTTAAAAGCCCGGCCTTTCCGCCGGGCTTTTTTTCTTTTTACATATCCCTTCGGTTCACAAACAACCCGCCTAAAGCCAGCAGGCAGACAGCGGACGGTTCAGGGACGAGGATGAATTTGATATTGTCGATAACCGGATCGTATCCGGCTTGATTGAGCAGTTTTATGGCAAAGGTTGAATCGTCCGCCCACGTGCCGGTCAATGTCGTAGTCGCGGGGTTATACAGATAGCTCTTAACAAACATTTCAATGTGCCTGAACTTATCAAAGATTGGTTCACCCTGCTCATTATACCCCACAAAGACATCCGGCACAGTCTGGTAGCTCGAGATGTAATCAATTTGTCCACCATAAAGATGGGCAGTCGCATTTTTATCTAATAAAAGTTCTTCTGTTTCACCACTTAAATAGTCCAAATGGCTATTGTGAAACATTCGTATGTCCCATATACCTCCATATCCTGCAACAAAAGGAGTTGTTGACCACACTTCCAATTTAGAGGAATACCGCATTTCAATTATATCGGCCCCTCCCCCATCCACCACAAGCAAACCGCTTCGGCATTCTACATATCCTTCATAAACTCCGGCGGGAATCAGTCCGCCGTTTTCATATCCTGCCTGCCCCACAGAAAAACTACACCCAATCAGAAAACTCAGAATCATTCGTCTCATCACGGTCTCCTTTCTGACATGAACCCATAAAGACCAAATTGCCTTATGTTCTTCTCTTGCCTCTTTACAGATTTCTGACGCAATGCATTTATTCTTGTTCTCTCCGGACACCGTCGGCCTGCCATTCAAGAAAACTCTGACAGACCATATTCATAAAGTTTTTCCAGACCTCGGCATCAATGTCCTGCTGTACCTCCGGGTCTTCCTGCCAAATGCGCTCCAAAAATGTGATCGCTTCCTGGAGTTGGCTAATCTGGTCTTCAATTGACACCTCAGGATGTTCGATTGCCTCGAAAGCAAACCGCCTGTCTTCAAGTCTCACAGGAACGCCGCTCATCAACAGCATATCCCCGCCGCCGCTGCCCATTCCCCGGAAAGCACCTCATGGAAAGTATAATCGTGAACGGGGGACCGTCCGTACCAAATCCAGTCGGAATATCCCGCCGCATCCAGTTTCGCATAAAAGAAAGGCGGCCCGCCTTGCTGCTGCCAGTCCCCAATGGTCAGCTCCTTGCCGTCAATCGCTCCCCACCCCAGTGCGGTCAACACCCTCAGTCCAAGAATCATCCCCCATCCTGCCCGGCGGTTCTCCATCTGCTTTCTCCCTTCCTTCTTTTTTATCTATATTGCCCATCTTATCAAGGACACCCAACCTTGTCTACAAAAAGGACACTTACGGGATTAAATATATCCTATATCTTCTTTTCTCTTTGATACCTTTCCCTAAGAAAGTCGCACCCGGCTCCTCTGCGATTGATAGAAAAAAAGGGAAATTGCGAAAAATCTCAAAATTTCTTCCCCTCCTGTGCTCAGCAAGCACCCCGAAATGCTTTTTAATTCTTACAAGACTGCTTTCCCTTTTGATTTCGACAGTTTTCTTCGAATTTCGAACTTCGTATTTCGAATTTGTTCAAAATTGCAGCTTTGTTTTCATAATTTCAGCGTCAAATGAGTTAAAAACCAGTTGAACCCCGACAAAAGTCAGGTATAATCGATGGATAAAGCAGTGTTTTTGCGGAGGTTAGGTAAAACCGGAAATGGGTGCATTGAATCGATTTCGTTTTATCGCCGGCATCGCTGTGGGGATAGCCGCGGCGGCACTCCTGTTCCGCACTCCTCTTGAGCCCCTTTCCGTTCGTGCCGGCGAAGCCCCGACCGCCTCCACAATTCTGGCCGTACCTGTTCAAATCAGCCGGGATAATCAGGGCATTGCTCTCATCGATACACGAAACCGCACCATCTGGGTGTATGAATTTTTCGACCGGCAGACCGGTTTCAAGCAGATTCGGCTGATGGCCGCCCGCTCCTGGGAATATGACCGGCTTCTGACCGAATGGAACAGCGCCGACCCGACCCCGCAGCAGATTCGAAGCGTTCTCGAAAATATTCATCAAAAGCAGATGCTCGAAGCGATTCAGCCCACCCCGCCCGAAACTGAAAAGAAAAATCAATCCCAAACGGAACTTATTCAATAAGACAGGAAATCAATTATGGCAGGCAAATATTACACCCTTCAGGAAGTCATGGAAAAGCTCGGCAAGAGCGAAGAGCAGGTCAAAGCCCTCGTCAAAGAAGGTACACTCCGCCAATATCTCGATAAGGGCCAGCCTCTCTTTGACCAAACACAGGTCGATGCACTGGCCGCCGACCAGCAGGGTCTGCTGGACCTGACTGCCGCCGGAACGGACTTTGACCTGAAGCTGGAGGAAACCGCTGAAATCAAGCTTCTGCCCGACGAAGAGGAAACCCCCGAAGCCCCGAAAAAGGAAAGCGAGGGCGGGTTCGGCTTGAGCATGGCCGGCGAGGAAAACCTCAGCTCCGAAGACACGCGGGCGACCTCGATGGGCATTAATGTTTTGGATGAAAGCGATGAGGGCTACAAACTGGCCGCCGATACCAAAGGGGAAACCCGTGCCGGTGAGCTGGAAGAAATCGAAAGTCTGGATGCCGATGCCAACCTTGAAAGCGTCGGCAGCGGCTCCGGCCTTTTGGACCTGTCCCTGCAGGCGGATGACACCTCATTAGGGGCGGTGCTGGATGACATCCTGCCCGCCGCCGCGGAAGGGGCCGCCGAAGTACCGGCGGCTGAAGAACCGCTGAAACTGGCTGAAGAGGCCCCTCTCGAGGAAATGCCGGAAGAACCCAAAGCACCGCAGGCAGTCTCTGCTGCTGAGCCGACTGGGCTTGAAGCTGCACCGGTTGAAGCAGGGCCAGCCGCACAACTGGTGGCATTGGCTCCCGTCGACCCGGCAACGGCCGCTTACGGCCTGGCGATGCTGGTGCCCTTCGCTTCCCTGATTATCGCCGCCATTGCACTCGGTGCAGGACTTCGCCAAATCCGGCCCGGTCTGCTCAATCTCCTGGCCGGTTCCCAATTGATGGGAATTTCTATGACCTGGTGGATTGCAGGCGGTCTTTTTGTTTTGATGCTGCTTTTGCTGGCTGTTTTCAATTCCCTCCTCTCTGAAAAACAGCCCAAGCCGGCAGGTGCTTATCAAAAACCCAAAAAAGAAAAAGCCCCAAAACCAGAGAAAAAAAAGAAAAAATAAATTGGTTTCTCCCCTTCAAACCGATAAAAAAATGAAGGCATGATTGCGTCGATATTCAAATCAAAAGTTAATTTAATTTGATTTGGATAGAAAATAGGGAGTTTTATGGAGCAAGAAAGGGACTGAAAATGAACACCGGTAAAACGATTTTCTTCGTTGTTTTGGGATTTACAGCAATGATCGCTCTTTCCGGATGCTGTCAGCAGGGAATGGATGAGCTGCGAGCGCAAAATCGTCTCCAGCAGGAACGTATCTCCAGTCTGGAAAATGAATTAACTCAGTGCAGCATCAACCTTGAACAATGCCAGAAAGAAAAAGAAACACTGGCCGGACAAGGCAGTGCCGACCTCCAGGCCAAAAACGCACTCATCTCCGCCCTCGAGGCCGATCTGGAAAAGAAGAAAGCCCTGATTGCTCAGATGCAGGCCCAGTTGCTCCAAAGCGGTGCCCCTCTGCCGCCGGAACTCAATATGCGGCTGCAGGAATTCGCCAAAACCAGCGATATGATTACTTTTGATGAAAGCACCGGCATGCTCAAATTCAAGAGCGACCTGCTCTTTGACCTCGGCAGCGATCAAGTCGCCGCCTCCGCCATGGACTCCCTCAAACAGCTGGCCGCTATTATGAAATCCCCGGAAGCCAATGCCTTCGATATGGTCATTGTAGGCCACACGGATGATGTTCCGATTAAGAAACCCAGCACCTTGCAAGCTCACCCGACCAACTGGCATCTGTCAGTTCATCGTGCCATTTCTGTTTTAAATGCTTTAACCGCCGCCGGTATTTCACCGGAAAGAATGGCCGTAAAGGGGTACGGCGAATATCGTCCTGTTGAACCCAATAAACCCAACAAAGGCGGCAATGCGGCCAATCGTCGGGTGGAGATTTACATTGTCCCGAGCACTCGGTAGCCGCAGAGCTGACGGATATGCCGGAAAGGACTCTGATCATCCTCAAGCCCGACGCCGTCCATCGGCATAAAATCGGGCAAATTATTCGGCGATTTGAGGAAAAGGGCCTTAAGCTCGTTGCGGCCAAGTTTATGAAGATTCCCGAATCGCTGGCAAGGAAACATTACGCAGTTCACGAAGGCAAACCTTTTTTCGAGGGTGTGGTCAAATACCTCTCGTCCTCGCCCGTGCTGATTATGGTCTGGCAGGCCGAAGGGGTAATTCAGATGGCCCGAAAATTGATGGGGGCTACCTTTGGCTACGAGGCCGAACCGGGAACTATCCGTGGAGATTTCGGCTGCAGCCGGGGGTTTAATCTTATCCACGGCTCCGACAGCCCCGCCTCGGCAGAATATGAAATCAACCTTTACTTCAAACCTGAAGAAATCTTCGATTATCCGCTCGCCGATGAACCCTATCTCTATGGAAGAAATGACTAATCGCTTCCTCTGTAAAACCCTCCATTTTGACAGAATACGGAAAAAATTAAACTACCTCTTGCCAAGTTTCCGATAATGTGTCAAAATGAGGAAAATTATAATTTAGCTTTTTGTTTATCATATTTTGTCGACCTTTATCATCTTGAAAAAAGTCATTATCGTTTCATAAGAAGGCGGGGGTTTATTATTTTCCCGTTTTTTAACGGGAAAAAACAGCTTCTTTTCAAAGGTACCTGCGGCAATTTTGTTTCTTAAAACAGTCATTCTGACAAAAATCAGATTTCAGAACAAAATCTATCTCCTACTAGATATTCGGAGAGCAAAAATGAACGCTCGTAATGGTTTTCTTCTCCTCTTTTTCTGCGGATCGTCTTTGTCTTTTGGTGCAGCACCTCAGGTCTTTTCCATTAATCCACGCCTGTTTTCGAAAAGTGAGGAACCGCTGGAGATTGTTGCCTGTGCAGACAACCAACCCAACCAAGTCCTCTTGCGATGGTCCTCTTCTCTTGAACAGGGGACAGAAGAAATGACCTGGCAGCCGGATGGGGAATGCTGGAAAGCTTCTCTGAGTGCAAAACAGATCCGAGGAGAAGAAATCCGGTACCAAATTCTGGCCCATTATGACGGAAACATGCTTGTCCAAAGCCCCGAATACATCGTGTCTCTGTACTCCGAGACAATCCCATTGGCTCCCAAAACCATGGCCGTTCAAGCAAAAATTCTGGTTCAACACAAATGGAACGAGAGTCCGGATGCCTTTTCTCTTCACGAGAGCCCCGACGGGACAGTCATCGGCCCTGCTGCAATCGTATGCAGAAAGAATCAGGTCCACGTCCTCGACACAGCCAAGGGGCGAATTCTAACATATGACCTTCATGGACGACGGCAAAAACAAATCCTGCTTCCAACCTCCTCTGCCTCTGATTTGGTTATTGACCCAAATGATAATTCTTTTTTGGTTATTTCTCAGGCGGAGGACCGTGTCCACCGGCTTCGTCCGGGCCGCCCGATTCGAACCCAACCGCTCAACGTCCGCAGGCAACTGGCCTATCCGGCTCAGTTCCGTTACGACCCCTCATCAGAAACCCTGATGGCCAAGGACGGGGCTCGGCAAAACAGATGGGCCGGGGTTCTGCGGCGGAATCAGAATATATTCCGCCAATCCGGCGATATTTCCCCAACCCAATCAGATGTGCTGGCTGAAACAGCAGAGGGCGGAATCCTTGTCAAAAGCCCTCGTTATAAATCCATTTACTCCGTCTCGTTCGAACAGCCGGTTCGCTGCATCGAGGAAACCCTCGAAGACAAAAACGGGGTGATTTGGCTTTTATTTACCCTTGAAGGAGACTATCGAATTCGCCGTCTGTGCCGAATCGACCTCGAAAAACAAACCGCTCAAACCGCACAAATCGATGTATGGTTCTCATTCGAGGCGGCACGCCGCATGGATTTGACCGACCAAGGGGTTGTCCTCCTGGCCGGAGATAATCAGGAAGGACGAATCATACTTTTCGAGTACCAGGGAGAACTGCCGTGATGAAAAACCGCCGAACCTCCATCCGTTTTGTCTTTTGGATTGTCTGCATCCTGTTCCTCGTCCCCGCCGCCCAGGCCGCTTATGACCCGCAATGGTCCAGAAGCCAGTGCGGGGAGTATTCCGCCAACGGTCTGAAAGAACGATACGTTTACGGAGCCAATAAGGGATGGATCAATAATGACGTCTGGGATGATTCGTCCGTGGAAGGTGTGGACTGTGCATCGTACGTCTGCCGCTGCCTGGCTTTGCCGGAGTATGTAGCCGAAAACAAGGCCGCTCCTTACCCTTATACAACGGATAAACTCTATGCTGGCGTTCCCAACACCGTTCAGGTCGAAAGCATCAACAATCTCAAACAATGGGACCTCTGGGTCTATGTGAGCGGCACCAGCAAACACACCGGCCTCTTCAAACAGTACAGCGGCTCCTATATCATCACTCGAGAGGCCCGAAATGCAGCCAGCGGCATTGTTGAGGGCAAATACAGTAAGCAGTATCTGATTGATAAAGGAACCCGTTTTTGGAGAAGGGCCAATTGGGCTTCTCTGGTTCAGCTGCCGACCGTTCAAACCTCCCCGGCGGCCAAAATTACCGCTTCATCAGCCGTTTTAAGCGGCATCATTACCGACGACGGCGGCGGAACCATCGACCAATGCGGTTTCAGTTGGGGTACAACAGCCGCCTGCTCCGACGGCTGGCTGAGCGCGTCCGCTCTTTCCGAAAATGGTTTCAGCGTCACACTGAGCAGCCTGGAATATTCCACTGTTTACTACTTCAAGGCCCGGGTGCATAACAGTGCCGGCTGGGCCGAAGGTTCTGTACTGAGTTTCCGAACGGATGTGAGCCCCAACACCCCGGCCGTCATTGTGGACAATGGCACCTCCGGCACCTCCTCCACGGGAACCTGGAGCATTTCCAGCGCCGCTGACCCTTATGGAAGCAGCAGTCTCTGGGCTCGCGACGGCGCTACATACACCTGGTCCTTCACACCGCCCTCCCCCGGATTCTATGATGTTTCGATGTGGTGGACCCAGATGTCCTCCCGCTCCGCCTCCGTCCCCGTCCGAATTGAATACTCCGACGGCATCTTTGAAACAACCGTCAACCAGCAAACCAACGGAGGGCAATGGAATTCCCTCGGCCAATTTTACTTTGACTCCGCCGGTTCCGTCACAATCACAGCCCTCGGCACTTACCCCGTCAGCACCTGTGCCGATGCCGTCCGGTTCGCTCTCATTAAGACCAATCAGCGGCCGACAGCGCAAATCCTCTCTATCGAACCGCAAATTCTCGAAGAAGGACGTTATATAACCTTCAGCGGAAAAGGATTCGACGATGGAACAATCGTAGCCTACGAATGGACTTCCAACATTGATGGGGTCTTCGGCACCGGCCCAACCGTTCTGATTTCAACATTATCGCAGGGAACACACCTCATCACTCTTCGCGTCTGCGATGATATGGGCATCTGGTCTCTTCCCGCAGAAAAAACCATCACCATTACAGCCCCCGCCTCGGAATTAATTGTGGACAACGGGGCCGCCGGCACTTCCTTTACGGGAACCTGGAGCATTTCCAGTGCCCCCGCACCCTATGGAAGCAGCAGTCTTTGGGCTCGCAACGGCGCCGTCTATACCTGGTCCTTTACACCGCCCTCCCCCGGATTCTATGATGTTTCGATGTGGTGGACCCAGATGTCCTCCCGCTCCGCCTCTGTTCCCGTACAAATTGAATACTCTGACGGCATCTTTGAAACAACGGTAAATCAGCAAACCAACGGTGGACAATGGAACTCTCTCGGTCAATTCTACTTCGACTCCGCCGGCTCCGTCACAATCACAGCCCTCGGTTCGTACCCCGTCAGCACCTGCGCCGATGCTGTGCGAATCGCACTTCTTGAAATCAATCTGAGACCCACCGCTCAAATTCTGTCAATCCTTCCCCAAACTCCCCAGGAAGGGCAATCCGTTACCCTGTCCGGTCAGGGAATCGATGACGGTCAAGTTACCGCCTTTGAATGGATTTCAGACATAGACGGCCGGTTAGGAACAACCGCCGTTTTGACCCTCTCGACCCTTTCGGAAGGTACTCACACACTCTCGTTTCGGGTCTGCGACAATCGGGGGATCTGGTCAGAACCGGTCGAACAGACTCTTACCGTTCTTCATGCCGCAGAAGAAATCATTATCGACAATGGAGAGCCCGGCACCTCTTCTACCGGAACCTGGGCCGTCTCCGGAGGTCTCAATCCATACGGAGCTGACAGTCTCTGGGCACGTTACAATGCAGCATACACATGGTCTTTCCAGCCGCAGCAAGGAGGGTTGTATGATGTCTTCTTATGGTGGACTGAATTTTCTTCTCGCGGGTATTCTATTCCGGTTCTTGTCACTCACCAAGGCGGAACAACGACTTTATATATCAATCAGCAGACAGGCGGCGGGGAATGGAATTGGATTGGAACATTTCCAATGGAAGCAGGTGAAACGTACACCGTGCAAATTAGAACTCCCAATGACAATTCTACAGCATGCGCGGACGCTGTTCGAATCATCCGACAATGAAAGTCCACAACTATCTTTTTTCATTTTAACAGAGCTCCTCACAAGGGTTTCAATTGACAGAACCCTTTGAATCCTTTAAAAAGGTTCAAACAGAATTTTTTTATAGCCGGCCGCTGGAAAGGATTTCTTTCTATGCTGGAGGAGTGACCGAGTGGCTTAAGGTGGCGGTCTTGAAAACCGCTGTGCCGAAAGGCACCGGGGGTTCGAATCCCTCCTCCTCCGTTTTATCCCAGTTCGAATATCCGCCCTATTCATCCCTTTGATAAGCAGGAACCTTATCTATCCGACAGCTCAAACATCAGACTCGTCATGTAGCCGCGGGTCAGGACACTTCGAGCTGGGCAAAAACAATTCCCGGAGCTTCTGTCCGTTGAGCGACAAATCCTCTTAAGGGAGATACGATGTTCCATGGCCATCCCAAGAATCTTCATCTTCTATGTTGACAGGGGCTTAAAAAGAGGATTATAATCCTCTTTTCGGGAACTATCCGCCCGAAAAGAGGGGAAAACAACTCCAGTTTAAACGCTGGAAAAGGAAAAACTTTTGGTATCTGTCGGGAGCAGTTGAATGCCTGAAGGTCAGCCGTTAGATACACATATTGTAAAACTGAAAAATCCGCCTCAGATCGAGAAACTTTTTAAAGCGGCCATTAAGGCCGATGCCAGCGACCTTCACCTGAAGGTCGGAATGCCCCCCAAAATGCGGATTCACAGCAAACTGAAAAACACCACCGGCCAGCCCCTCACCGAAGAGGAAATTGAAGAGCTGATTTTCGAGATTATGAGCGATGAGCAGAAAAAGTATTTTCTCGAACACGGCTCTCTCGATTTTGCTTATCAGGTGGGGGAACTGGACCGTTTTCGAATCAACGCCTTTCGTCAGCGCGGTTATGTGAGCGTCGTGGCCCGGCGCATCAGCGGCAGAATCCCTCCTTTTGAAACCCTTCACCTGCCGCCGATCGTGGAAAAAATCGCCGACAACCACGACGGCCTGATTCTTGTGACCGGTCCGACCGGATGCGGAAAAACATCTACCATCGCTTCTATGATCGACCACATCAACCGCACGCGGTCTGAACACATCATCACCATTGAAGATCCCATTGAATTCCTTCACGTAGATAAAAAATCCATCGTATCGCAGCGGGAAATCGGTATTGACGTACTCAACTGGACGGATGCGCTCCGAACCCTGATGCGTCAGGACCCGGATGTCGTGGTGATCGGCGAAATGCGGGACCAGCAGACCGTCACCGCAGCGATGCGGGCCGCCGAAACAGGCCATTTGGTTTTCGGGACAATGCACGCCAACAATGCACCGCAGACGATTCAGCGGCTTCTGGACATGTTCCCTCAGGAAGAGCGGGACTTAATCCGCCAGACGTTTGCCCTGACAATGCGGGCAATCATCAGCCAGCAGCTTCTACCCGGCATTCAACCGGACGTCCCGCGGATTCCCGCCGTCGAAATCCTTATCAACACACCGGTGGTTCGCAAACTTATCAGCGAATCCCGCGAAGGTGATTTGTCCAGCGTGATTCGGGCTTCGACCGGTGAAGGGATGCTGGACTTTACGGAAAGTCTGCGGCGTCTGGTCGAAGAAGAATATATCGATTTGAGAGTGGCCGAACAATACGCTCCGAATGTCGAAGAACTCAAGATGGCCTTGAAAGGAATCCGCTCCTCTACAGGCGGGATACTCTAAAAACACGAACACAGTGAGGAAACTTCATGGCGGATATGCTTGCAGCGACGGTCACATACGGCGGATACATCAATCTGTTCAAGTTTCTGCTGATTCTGGCGGCGTTTTTCGGCTGGCTTCCGCTGGCCAACTGGATTTATGAAGATTCCCAGGCTGTCGGAACCAACAAAAATCCCTGGACGCTCGCCATTGCCCTCGTCGGCTCCCTCGGACTGCTGCTCTGGCTGCTGATTCCCATCTACATCATCGGACTGCTGATTTTCATCATCGCCATCGGCGGGGTTTCGATGGCCTATGTGATTCACCGAAACACCCTGGTAGCCGACTTTGAAAAGGTTCTGACCGCCGACCACTTCCGCAACCTGTTCGTCAACGCGGAAAAAAAACTTCAAAAGGCCTCCCGGGGATTATCCTTCATCACAGCCAACGGAAACGAAGTGCCGCTTCCCCAACCGAAAACCACAGAGGCCTACGGCTTTGTGACAACCTGTGAAATCCTCGATGACGCCATCTGGCGAAGAGCCAGTCAGGTCTTTTTTAACCCGCAAAAGGACAATTACGAAGTCACCTATATTATCGACGGGGTTCCCGGCAAACAGCAGCCGCGCACGCGGGAGGAAATGGATTATTTCATTTACTATCTGAAACATCTGGCGGCTCTGGAAGTGGAGGAAAAACGCAAACCCCAGCAGGGGCGGTTTAAGGTTGTGGTCAAAGGGGACCAGCTGCATCCAATCAAATGGGAAGTGAATACCGCCGGCTCCACAGCAGGTGAACAGGTTAAGCTGACGCGGCTGGACGAAAATACCGTCAAAAAAGTGACCGAACTGGGACTCAATGACAACCAAATCGCCTCCATCGAATCGCTCAAGAATGAAACCAAGGGGCTGGTGCTGATTTCCGGTCCTGCCGGCAGCGGACGAACCACAACCCTGTATGCCCTGCTCCGCAGTCATGACCCGTTTATGTACAACATCAACACCCTCGAAAAAACCCCCTTGACCGAACTGCCCAACATCACGCAGAATATTTTTACGCTCAGCGATACCGGCACCACCAGTTATTCCCGCAAACTTCAGAGCATTCTGCGAAAAGGTCCGGATATCATCGGCGTGGAAGACTGCGAAGACGCCCAGTGCGCCCAGCTGCTCTGCGCGGCTGTGAAAGACTCTCGAATGGTCTATGCCGTCATGGAAGCCGCCAGTGTCAGCCAGACCCTCGAAAAATGGATTAAATTGGTCGGTGACAAAGAAGCGGCAATTGACTGCCTGACAGCCGTCATCAATCAGCGGCTTGTGCGAATGCTCTGCGACCAGTGCCGCGTGGCCTACAAACCCAATCCGGCCCTGTTTAAAAAATTCAATATTCCGGCCAACGATGTGGATATGTTCTATCGGCCCGGAGAAATCGAGTACGACAAACGGGGCAGACCGATTATCTGCGAAAAATGCCAGGGCACCGGGTATTACGGCCGCACCGGACTCTTTGAGACTATTCGTTTTACGCCGGATTTGGCCCGCGCCCTCAAGCAGGCCAATACTCAGCAGGAAATGATTGCCGCTCTGCGGAAGGCGGGCATGCTGTATATGCAGGAACAGTCGATCAAAAAGGTGTCAATGGGAATTACCTCCATCAACGAGGTGATTCGAAACTTCAGCACGAAAAATACCTGAGCAATTTGAAATCACGGAATCCACTTTATGCTGCCGACAATCTTGGTCTTAATCATCATCGTTGCAGGGGTCCTTTACTTTTACTTCAAATGCAATCTGATTACGGCCATGACCAACCTGCTGGCCGCCGTAATGGGATGCATTCTTGCTTTTTCCTATTATGAACAGCTGGCGGGCCTGCTGGTTTCCGAAAAATGGGCGGTTTCCTGGATTCAAAGTGCCGCTTTTCTTCTGATTTTCTTCTTTGGGTTTCTGTTTATTCGTGTTTTGTCGGGTTTTCTGGCCAAAAGCGACTTTGACCTCGGCCGCCCTGTCAAGCTGATGGTTACAATTCCCTTCGGCATTTTGACAGGCCTGTTTGTTTCGGGCGTGCTTCTGATTGCCGTCGCGCTCTCCCCCCTGCCCCCCAAAACCTTCTACTGCCGGTATCCGGTCTCCCAGCCCCTCCATTTGGGGATCAATTATCCCCCAATTATCAACGCCGACGGCTTTACAACCGCCTTTTATTCCTGGGTCAGCCGGGGGGCCTTAAGCTCGAGCAAAAGCTTTACCGTTCTGCACAGTCATTATCTGACCCGGCTGCATTTGAACCGGTACGCACTCGGGCAGGGTATCCCGGCGGTTTGTTCTCCGAAAGCCATCAAACTGCCCTTGGGCAATGTCCAGCCCGTGCGGCTTCGGGATTTTCCCGACCAGCCCCGGATGGCTGTTATCCGACTGGGCATCTCCGGCAATCCCATCCCCAAAGGCGGAGCCGAACAGGAGGACAAAATCTCTTTTATCCCAGCTCAGATTGCCCTGCTCATAAAGGAAAATGATCAGGCCGGCCATCTGCTCGGTTCAGCGGGGGTTATCTATCCGAGCGGCATCCTCCAAAATAATCAGCTCCATTCCCTGAATCTTCACGAACCAATTGTCGCTGAGGTGAAAAATCTCGGAACAGACCGAACATTGTGGCTGGATATTGTCTTTCAGCTGCCCCCCGAAAGACGGCCGGTGTTGCTGGCCTTCAAACAAAACGCTATTCTCGAACTGCCCAAACCGGTTCCCAGCAGTGACGAAGTGGAAAAGGCATTAGGTGCACTGTGAAGGAAAAACGATTCCGGACCTGAATTGTCCTAAGATTGCTCATTCTCTCCGCTCCCTTTCCAACGCTTTAAAAAAGAACAGGAGGGCAATAGATGGATTTCTACTACCCTCCTGAAGAAGACCTTTGTTAAAAGATCCCCCTACTCAGGCACAGAGGGCCGTTTCCTCCAGGTCTATTTCCATCAGGTGTTCCAGATAAAGATCCAAATCTTCTTTGGAAAACTGGGCCAAAAACTCCGGCTTGGCAGACTTGTTGATTTCGAGGATGCAATCAATGATTTCCCGTTTACTCATACTGCAAATCTCCCTATCTTCAGGCCGTTTTTACTTCCGTGTATAATTTTGTTTATCGGAAGAAGCCCCGTTTTTTCTTGAATTGTCGGCAAGATTCAGACATTGCGGCATTTTCGCAAAGCAGATACAATATCTGTCCGCGGACGACAGACAACTACAGGATATAGAAAAGCCGAACTGATTGGATTTCTTCGTCAGAAGAAACGTCCAATAAAATCTGTTTTCCGCCTTCAAACAGTCATACAAAAAAAAGAAAAAAATTTTGTTTTTTGCTGATTTGCTGAATTGAATTGAAAGAACTGACTCAAAATCTCTACAACCGACGCCAAAACCGAACCGGTCAGAAGCTGAAACTCTGGCGGTACGCCGGACTTTTGCTGACCTATCGGTGTTCTGCTGCCTGCCGGTTCTGTTCCTATTTTTGCTGTCCTCAATCCGGAGGCCTGATGCCGCACGAAATCGCCCTCCAAGCATGGGATTCTCTGGTCAAACTAGCCGGACCTGCCGCCCATATTCATATCACAGGCGGAGAACCCTTCCTCTATTTTGACCATCTGGCCGGATTGCTCGAAGAGGCCGCTGCAAAAGATTATCCCCCTCTGAATTCCCTGGAAACAAACGGTTTTTGGGCCCAAAATCAGGCCGAAGCCCGAGAAAAACTCCATTTTCTTCACAAAATCGGGCTTCAGGAGCTCGCTGTCAGTTTCGACCCCTTCCATGCCGAATTCGTTCCTCTCGAAGCCGTTCGCACCCTTCAAACCCTCGCTCAGGAGATTCTGGGCCCTCATCGCGTCAAAGTACGCTGGGGAAAATACCTCGAAAACTGCCCCCCCATTGAGGTCTTTTTAGACCCCAAAAACAGAACGGTTCTTCAAAAAATGCTCGAGGAGGACCGCTGCCGGTTTACAGGCAGAGCTGCCGAATCCATCGGGCCTCTGGCAGCCAAGTTTCCGCTTGAGACAATCGAGCAGCAATCCTGCCAAAATGCCTTCCTGAACGCTCGCGGAGTCCACATCGACCCATTCGGAAACGTCTTCTGCGGGCAATGCAGCGGCATTATTTTGGGAAATCTTTACCAAAAACCGCTCGAACTGTTGTGGGAAACGTTTGATCCCCCCGGACTTCCTTTTTGGAATCAGCTGTTCAAGTCCGGCCCGGCAGGTCTCCTCCCGCAGGCCGTTGCGAGCGGTTATCAGCCGACCCGCTTGTATGCCTCCAAATGCCATTTGTGCACAGACATCCGAAGGTTTTTTTTTGACAAGGGAAGTTTTTTGCCGATAATTGGACCGGAAGAGTGCTATGGGATAAAGAGATGTTGAAGGAAGGATGCGTGATTTTATCCGACGAGGTCAGGCTTGGCTGACAACGAAGCAACCAGTTTTGATACGCTTTTCGGACGCATGGCGGTCGAGCAGAAGCTCTGCACAGAAGAGGAATTAAAAGAGTGTAAAAAGGAGCTGCAGGCTCGCGCCGCCGGCAGCAATCCGGTTACCTTGGAGCGGCTTATGGTCGAAAAACAGGTCTTAACCCCCTCCCAGGCCGCTCGCCTGAAGGGTTCCATCCGGGAAAGTCGGGATGTCTCCACCCAAATTCCGGGGTATCGGGTACTGGGCAAACTCGGCTCCGGGGCGATGGCTGTTGTGTATAAGGCCAAGCAGCTTTCCTTAGACCGAACCGTTGCCATCAAGGTATTGCCGAAAAAATTTGTCCAGAAAAGCGACTATGTCGAGCGATTCTATAAAGAGGGCCGGATTGCTGCCAAACTGAACCACAACAACATCGTTCAGGCCATCGACGTAGGAGAAGTCGGCGGTCTGTACTATTTTGTGATGGAATATGTGGAGGGCAAAACCCTCTACGACGACCTGTCCAAAGGAAAGATTTTCAGCGAAAAAGAGGCCCTCGATATTATCATTCAGCTGGCCAACGCCTTAGCCCATGCCCACGCCCAGGGGCTTATCCACCGCGATGTCAAACCCAAGAATATTATGATTAACAAGGAAGGCATCGTGAAACTGGCGGATATGGGTCTGGCACGCGAGGCCTCCGACATCAAGGCCGCCAAACACGAACAGGGCAAGGCCTTCGGAACCCCCTATTATATTGCCCCTGAGCAGATTCGCGGCGAGCTGGATATCGACGGTCGGGCGGATATCTATGCCTTAGGGGCTACGCTCTATCATATGGTCACCGGCCGTGTACCCTTTGACGCCTCCAGTCCTTCGGAAGTAATGCGAAAACATCTGAAAGAACCCCTTGTCCCGCCGGACCATATCAACACATCCCTGTCAGCCGGCATCTCCGAAGTAATTGAAGTGATGATGGCCAAAAACAAAGAGGATCGCTACAAAAATATGGAGGAGCTGCTTATTGACCTCCAGGCCGTTCGCGACGGCAACCCCCCCGTCATCGCCCGCCAGCGGTTCAACATGGAGGCCCTGGAAAAACTCGAAGACGGCGTCGAGGTCAACCACCGGGATGAAACCCAAAAAGTCTATAACGATGCACTCCTCGCCAAATACAAGGTAGCTGTTGTGGCCTTAATTGCACTCAGCGCTGTCCTGTTTTTGATTGTGCTCTTTCTGGCTTTCCAGTTGAAAAATAAAAGTGAGTCGTACGATTCCATGACATACGGACAGGCCCCTTTTTCGTCATGTCCAGAAATCCCGTCCAAACCCGCCTGAGTATTCTGAACGCCGCGGGCAATCTTTTCAGCCGGCACGGCTACTGCGCCACATCTCTCAACGATATTCTGAATGCAGCAGGGATTACCAAAGGGGCCTTCTATCACTATTTCAAAAGCAAAGAGGAGATTTGTTCGGTTCTGCTTGAACAGGCCCTCGAATGCACCCACCGAATGTTTTTATCTTTTGCAGAAACCAATCCGTATGAAGCATTCGAACACTGGACGAACCGCATCCTCGACACCGGCAGTGAAGAAGGCCGTGCCTTCCGGCTGGTTTTGCGCCTTTCCGATGAACTGACCGTCTTCCACAGCCCCATTCCAGACCGGCTGAATCAGTTCTGGAACGAACAACTCGGCGGCCTCGAAAAAAACCTCTCATCATTTGAGTCCGCCGGAAACCTGCTTCCCGACCGCCGTTCGGCTGCTCTGCTCCTGCTGAGCACGACAATAGGTCTCACCCGTCTGGAAAACACCGCTCTCTCCGGCGTTCCGGCCAAGTTTCTGCTTGAAACAACCCTGCGGCTGATTCTCTCATAAAGGACCGCCGCCGGGAGCCGCGGGCTGTACAGGTTGCGTCGTTGGCTGATTCTGATTCTGCTGAAACTGCCGCATCATCATCCGCTGCTGAATCTGCATCGACCAGCTCATAATTTCCATCAGATGCTGCTTGGGCAGAATCAGATGAGTCTGAATGCGCCTGCCGTCCGCCCAGACCCCAACCGCCATCGCACTTTGCGTCTGGACCGGAATCGACTCTATACTCTCGAAAAACGGCGGCATCGGGGCCTCCGGATTGAGGGCCTGCATTGAGCGCATCATCCCGCCCATTCCCTTCATCAGCCGGATGAAATTAACCGAAACGACTGCATCCGCCGCTTGAGCATTCGGAACGGCTTTCAAAGCCGCCTGCATCTCCGCAGGAGCCGGGCCATTCGCCGGCAAATCAATCAGTTTTTGGATGGTTTCCTGCGCCTGCGAACCCATCGCCAGAAACAAATTTTTATTTGTAAGGGCAATAGGATACGTCAACCCCTCCTTGCCGTACATTGCTTCCAGCATCTTTTTCTCCTGCTCGGAAGCGGTTTCCGATGCAGCAAACTGAATCACAATCTGATCGATTGACACGCCTTTGTACTGAGCCGCTTTTTCCTTCATCGTAAAGACAGCCGGAATTCCGAACATTTTGTAAAACTCATTCGCGAGGTCTTTGCCTCCCTGCATCACTTCCCGCATCGCCGCCGCATCCGTAATTTCAACCGCCTCACGAACCGAAAACGGCGGAGTCCCCGCTGTGTATCCAAACGAAAAGGCTGCCTGCATTCCCATCGCCTTCATACTTTTGGTCAACATTGATTCAAATCGGCTTCGCAATTCCGATCCCTTGTCACCGGCAAGCGGAAGGAAAATATCGATAAAAATCCTGTTGGCTTTATCCATCAGCGGTCTATTGATCACCCACAAACCATTGACCGGCGCCTCCGCATCCAGATAGCCGCCCATGAAAAAGCCCGGTTTCATCGCCGGGTCGCGCACCAGCATTTTGGCCAGTTCCGTATCCTTTTTCGCTGTAAAAAGCACCTCCGCCGTCAGCTGTTCCGGCACAGGCGAAAGCAGAATGCTCAAACTGTCCACCTGCACCATCCAGGCATCTACGGCATTCAGCATCGTCGAAATCGCCTCCGGCTTAAAGGGCATCGCCGCCCCCCCTTGAACGGCCTCCTGCAGCCCTTCCTGAACCGCACTTTTGAACGGCTCTGCTCCAATCCGATATCCCTTTTCCACATTCAGCCAAAACCAAGCCGGAGCAGATACGGCATTCTGAGCATCCGCCGGGCTCAGGCGAGCCGCCAGGGACTGCTTCTTTTCCTTAAACATCGAACGGGCAAACAGAATGGATTCTTTCTCCTCACCCGGCGCCAGCAGCAGATAAGAGCTGCCTTCCAGCGGAATAAACGCAACAGGGCCTGCCGAGGAACCCGGAGCAGAGAGGGTATAAACTCCGTTTTCATCCGCCCCCTGACAATAGGGACTGGATGTATAGGGTTTGGGGTCTGTAACAGGCAGCAAAATCACCATCTCCGGCCCTTCATTCGGGTCCTTCAGAAAAACAGCAGCGGCAATCGTTCCGTACTTATTGACTCCGTTGAGCATCGGGTCCCCCAACGCCCCCCCCAGAAACGTCGTAAATATCATCGAAACGGGCATCGGTGCTGCACCAGCCAGATATTGGTCCAGTTTCTCCAGCGTTCCGGTAAAATTATTCAGCCGAAAACAAATCAGCGTATCGGCAGGCAGCAAATCCAGCAGCGGATCCTGGGAAGAAGCCGAATATCCGGCAGGCACAAACAACCCCGCCAACGTCAATAGAAGACCTGCACGGACTGAAAACGATTTAAAGTTCATACAACCTCTCCTTTCAAAAACGATTCTTTCCTTAGTTTCGCTGAATTCGGGATTAAATAATAAGACGGACCTTATCAGGGTTTCATTACCAAAAAAACGTTTTTTTTATTTCATTTGAAAAAATTCCAGAATTTCCTCCTTTTTCTTCAGGGAACCCGCAACAATCGGCAGATAGTCTCCCTGATAAGAGCTCGGGTCCGCAGGAAAAAGACTTTTTCCATCCGGAGAAGATACAAATCCCCCCGCCCGTTCCACAAGGAGGGCACCGGCCGCAATATCCCATAAACGAGAACGAACGGTCACAGAGCCGACCATCGCACCTTTGGCGACATACGCCAAATGCAGGGCCGTCGAACCCAGACAGCGAAAACGGGTTTTAACCATAATGGCCTGATACGGCTTGGCAAACTCCGCCGTCAAATAGCTCTCAATTCCAAAGCAGGCGAATCGATTCAGATCCTGCCGGCTCACCTGAATCCGGGAGCCGTTCATCTGCGCTTCCATCCCCGCCGCCGCTGTAAACATCGAATCGGTCGCCGGTTCAAAAACCACCCCGACAATCGGCTGCCCATCCTGCAGGGCGGCAATGCTTACCGAAAAACACAGCAGTCCGTTAGCAAAGTTGTTCGTACCGTCAATCGGGTCAATGACCCACCAGATTCCCTGCTCGCCGCGCGGTGCCAGCTTGAACATCTTGCCGCCGTGTCCTTCCTCACCCAGAAAACCGTGGTCCGGGTAGTTCTCCTTAATATGGTCCACAATAATTTTCTGGCAAATCGGGTCGGCCTGCGTAACCAACTCATCTGCATCTTTCTGCGTCGTATGAACAAAACGAAGTTCCTCCAGAGCCCGCTGTCCTGCCAGACGTGCAGCCACCACAGCCGTCTCGAGCAAATAACTGATTTCCGTCGAAGACAAGCCCATATCTTCCCTTTCATCTTGACTATTAAACCTGAATATTTTATTCTATCAGAGCCGATGAATAAATGCCAGCCGATAAGATCAGGAAAATCTTCCAACCGCATTTCTCCAGGGGGGCGGATTGCCGCCGCTTTTGTCGCCCTGGTTATTGCCGCCGGATTCGCCTTTTTCCACGCCTGCGACCGACAGTGGCTCGACATCAGTCCTATCCTCGGGGTTTGCGGCTTCAAACAACGGTTCGGTCTGCCCTGTCCCGGCTGCGGCTGGACCCATTCCATCCAGGCCTTTGCATCGGGACGCATTGGGGAGTCCTTTTGTCTTCAACCCGCCGCCGCTGTCTTTTGCCTGACAGCCGCTGCGGCCTTTTTTTTTGCTTTACACATCGCCTTTTTTGGGATAGATTTTTCGTTTTTGAGGTGGGCTCGCTCACCTGGAGGATGCAAAGTGATAATTCTTGCGGCCGCCCTGATTATCTTAGTCGGATGGCTGGCTGCTTTGCTGCTGACCCTGGCCGGGCAAGGTCAATCCTGAAGAAAAACAGATGAAGCAAAAAAAACTGCATCTTTGTCTATGGTTCTCGGCAGCAGGGCTGCTCCCGATGATGAGCAGCTGCACCCTGCTGGGGTTTCTGCTGAGTCCTTCTTCTTCCGAACAGAAAATCGCCGCCCAGTTCCCTCTGTATGCCCAGAAGGATAAATCCGTGTATCTGGCTGTCCGGACCTCCCCCGGCAGTCGAGCCGATGCCGACATCCCGGGTCTTCTCCAGAAAACGCTGGCTGCTGATTTCCAGAGGAAAGTCGGAGTCCCCTCCGAAAAGATTTTTCAAATGCCGTCTGTTCTTCAAAATCCCTCCGCATCCTTTTCCTGGTCCCAGGTCGAAGAAGAAGCCCGCCGGGTTCGGGCCGCTTATCTGCTTTCCATAGAAATCGTCGAATTTGAGGCGGTTCCGCTGGGACCGCAGAATTATTACATGGGCACTCTGGCTGTCCGGGCAATCCTTTCCGAAACCCAAACCGGACAGACCGTCTGGCCGCCCGAAAAAACTCCGCGTCTGATCCGCACCGCGGTTGATTTTGAAGCCAACGGCCGTTCCCAACTCGTTTATCGAATGCTCTCCGCCGTCTCCCACTGCATCGTCCGTCACCTCTATCCGTGCCCGAAAAACGCCTTTCGAGTCAGCGAAGAAATGGAACCCCTCGAATCCCTTATGAACCAGACAGAATAGGAGACAACAAACTATGTACCGAATTCTCATTACGGACAAACTGGCGCAGGAAGGAATTGACCTGATCAACTCCGCCGACGATTTTGAGGCCGTCGTGCGGACCGGCATCAAAGAAGAGGAGCTTGCTTCGATCATCGGCGAATACGACGGACTCATCATCCGCAGCGACACCAAGGTCACGGCAAAAGTCCTCGAGCGACCCGGCAAACTGAAAGGCATCGCACGTGCCGGCGTCGGCATCGACAATGTAGACGTCCCGACTGCTACCCGAAAAGGCATTCTCGTCATGAACACTCCCGGCGGAAACACCCTCAGTGCCGCCGAGCACACCATGGCGCTGATGCTGGCACTGAGCCGAAATATTGTCCCCGCCTGCAACAGTCTTAAACGCGGCGAGTGGGACCGCAAACGCTACACCGGCAATCAGCTCAACAACAAAACCCTCGGCATCATCGGCCTGGGCCGAATCGGAATGGCTGTAGCCAAAATGGCCCTCGGCTTCAATATGAAAATTCTGGGCTACGACCCCTTCGCCGCTCCCGTCGAAGCGGAAAAACTCGGCATTGTCATCACGGATTCCCTCGAAAAAATCTTCAAGGAATCCGACTTTATCACCGTGCACGTTCCCAAAAACGAAAAAACACTCAATATGATTACCGCCAAGGAAATGAAGATGATGAAGCCGACCTGCCGGCTGATTAACTGCGCCCGCGGCGGCATCATCAACGAAGAAGACCTGTACAACGCACTGGCGGCCAAAACCATTGCCGGCGCCGCACTGGATGTTTTCTCCAAAGAACCGCCGGAAAATACCCGCTTCAAAGAACTGGACAACTGCCTGGTTACTCCGCATCTGGGTGCCAGCACGGAGGAAGCCCAGATCGAAGTCGCCGTGGAAGCCGCCCAGATCCTGATGGACGCCATCAAAGGCGGTCCGATCCGCAATGCCGTCAATGCTCCGGCTATGGGCGGTCTGTCGCCGATTATCAGCCAGTATGCCGTTCTGGCTCAGCGAATCGGTTCGCTGGCCAGTGCCATGGTCACCGGCCATCTGAAAAGCGTTCAAATCGAATTCCGCGGTTCCATCGCCGAAAAGACCGTGGACCCGATTGCCACCTCGTTTGCTATTGGGCTCCTTCAGCCGCATTTTGACACCACCGTCAATCTGGTCAACGTGCCGGTCCTGGCCAAAGAGCGAGGCATCAGCATTGACCAAATCAAAAATCCCGAAATCAAAGATTTCGAATCCACTTTTGCTGCGACTGTTCAGACTGACCAGTCTAAACGAACCATCATCGGCACCGTTTTCGGCGGCAATCTGCCCCGCATTATCGAAATTGACGGGTTCCCCATCGAAGTAACCCCTGAGGATGCCATGCTGATTATCTTCAACGATGACAAGCCGGGCGTCATCGGCGCGGTCGGCACCATCCTGGGCAAGCACGGCATCAACATCAATACGATGGGTGTCGGACACAAGCGGGCCGAAGGCAAGGCTATTCTGGCTTTCAGTCTGGACAAACTGCCCGATGAAAAGGCCGCCGCCGACTTGAAAAAATTGGATTTTGTCAACGAACTGTACATCTGCAAGCTTCAATAACACTCAAACAGAACGAGTAGTCAGAACGGAATCAACCCTGCCCTGTTCGTTTGACAGGGCAGGGCTTTTGTGCCTTTACGGAGAAATGCTGGAATGACCGCAGGAAAACGCACCCAGACCAAACAGCTGAATCTGGCTTTTGATGAGACGGAAAACCCTAAACCCTCTCAAACCGAACCTGTTGCAGTCGAGCATCCCGCTGAAGAAGCGGAAAACGAGAAAGAAACCTCCGCCGTTCCGGGCAGCTCTCGAAAACGCAAAGCCGTTGCGGCCACCGCCGAAACCCTGGCGGCAAAACAGCGGGATATCAGCGTCAGCGAATTTTTTGCCAAGAACCGCCACCTACTCGGTTTCGACAATCCCCGCAAGGCCCTTCTGACCGCTGTTAAAGAGGCCGTCGACAACTCCCTGGATGCCTGTGAGGAAGCCCATATCCTGCCGGATTTGGAAATCTCCATCCAGCCCTTTAACGGCTCCGAAAACAAGTTCACCGTCTCCGTGCAGGACAACGGTCCGGGCATTGTCGGCCAGCAGGTCCCGAATATCTTCGCCCGGCTCCTGTACGGCAGCAAGTTCCACACCCTGAAAATGAGCCGCGGCCAGCAGGGCATCGGCATCAGCGCCGCCGGAATGTACGGCCTGCTCACTACAGGTCAGCCCGTGCAGATTATCACCCGAACCAGTCCCAAGAAAAAAGCCCGTCATTACCATGTTCAAATCGACACCTCCCGCAACCGCCCGGAAACCATTCTCGATGAAGAATGCGATTTTGACCTGCCCCATGGAACCCGCGTGACCATTACGCTCGAAGGACGCTACCAGAAAGGCCGTCAAAGCGTCGATGAGTACGTGGCCCAGACTGCCATGGCCAATCCGCACGCTCGGATTCTTTATCGAACACCGGACGGTCAAACCATCGAATATCCCCGACGCAGCAATCAAATGCCCTTTATCCCCATCGAGGTCAAACCGCATCCCTACGGCGTCGAATTGGGAGTCCTTTACAAAATGGCACGGGAAAGCCGGGCCAAAACGCTCTCCGAGTTCCTTCGGACTCACTTCTCCCGAATCAGCGACCGGCTGGCAGCCGAAATCCTCAAAAAAGCCAAACTCTCCGCCAAACTAAAACCCGAAAAAATCACCCTCAAAGACGCAGAGGCACTTCACACCGCCATTCAGGATACAAAGATCATGGCCCCGCCGACAGACTGTATCGGTCCTATCGGGGAGGAGGCGCTCCTGGAAGGGCTCAAACGGGTTGTGCAGGCCGAATTTTATACCAGCTGCACCCGAAAGCCCGCCGTTTATCGCGGCAATCCTTTCCTCGTAGAAGCAGCCTTGGCCTTCGGTTTTAAAGATGAAGAGGCCGAAGCGGAATCCGAAGACAAAGAACCGATGTTGCGGCTGGTGCGGTTTGCCAACCGTGTCCCCCTGCTCTATCAGCAGTCCGCCTGCGCCATTTACAAGGCGGTCCTCGAGACCAACTGGCGAAACTACGGCATCAGCCAAAGCCGCGGCGCCCTGCCGACCGGGCCGATTCTCCTGATGGTGCACTTCGCCTCCGTCTGGGTTCCCTTTACCTCAGAAAGCAAAGAAGCTGTAGCCCACTACCCGGAAATTATCAAGGAAATCAAACTGGCTGTTCAGGAATGCGGACGAAAACTCGGGATGCATGTCCGCCGCCAGAAACGCATCCACACCGAGATGCTCAAACGCAGCTACATCGAAACCTATCTGCCCTATATCGGCGAGGCCCTGCGGGATATTCTCGCCCTCAAGGAAAACCAGGTCCATGACGTCCAGGAAAAACTCAAGGTCATCCTCGAGAAAACCCGTTCCATCTGACAGGACCTTCCGGACAGATGACCGATGCCCCTATCGTCTCTTCTGGAAAACCCTCATATTTTTAAGACACAGCAGTTCTCGGAGGCGCCCGCAGGAAACAACGGTCTCCTCAACCGCCCGTCGAACTCCGTCAAATCTCTCCACTCCCGTATCATGAAAAATGAGAAGTCCATTTCGGATCACCCACGGCTCCCAGAGCTGAATGTCCAGCAGAACATCCTCATAGAGGTGGGAACCATCCACAAAGAGCAGTCGAATCGGCTCATTCCACTGTTTCGCCGCCTCCTCAGACGCCATCCGAAGCGGGCAAACTGTATCGCCAACAGAATGAATTTGAAGATTCTCAAGAAAAACCTCATAACTGCCGCGAAGATGCGGATCAACCGCAAAGACCTTCTCTGCACGGCCGGCTTTCTTCAGACCGGACGCCAGCGCAATCGTTGATTTACCCCTAAAAGAGCCGATTTCAACAATCGAACCTTTCTCTTTGGGAAAATAGGAAAAATAAAAAAGGGTCAGAAGCTCCTTGTCGGACAAATGCCCTTCTATCCCGGAAAGCACCCGAAACTCCTGAGCCGTCAGCACGTTCAAAAGCTGACGATTCATTTTTTTTGCACGCCAGGCGCTGAGGCGAAAAAACCGGGGAACTCGCGTTGCCTTCGGCTTAATAACAGGTAATACCCGCCTTTTCCGCTGAAACTCTGACACGCTCTCAAGCCCACTCTGATTCCGCCTAAAGAATAAAAAACCATACGGCTTTCTGCAAGAACAACCATCCTTTTCAAACACGAAAAGAAAGAAGGTCTTTCGAATAACTCTCCGGTCAGGAAAATCATACTCTGAATGCAAATTTTTTCTGTCTGTTATCGGGGCAGGTATCCGCGGACCATATAATGGAGGTCTTCGTTTTCCGCCGGACGCGGGTCCGCCACCCCGTTCTGGGCCAGATTGATGGTGTCCGGGTCCTCCCAGCGATGCCGCTCCGCATGTCCGTCTGCAAACCCAATCGTGCTGGTCTTGTTGTGGAAATACGCCGGAACATCCCACCACGTATACGTCGAGCCGTTCAGCAGCACAAACCCGCCTAAGTTCACAGTCTGCCCACGGGCCGCCGCATCCTCCTCCACAAACACATGCTTATAAGCCGGATTGTGGATTTGGTCCAGCTTGACCGCCACAAACAGCTGCTTGGTCAGCCCCGACGGCGAAACCACCGCCGTGCGATACTGAGCAATCGCCGTATAAATCCCGCCCGAACGGCTGATGAAATCCTCCCCGTTCATCAGACCCGTAATCGCATAACTGCGGAAGGTCGCCCGAGGCTCGGCATATTTGGCAAGGTTCTTGTCGCCCGGGCAGTGGTAAACATCTTCATCATTCACATAAGGGAAAAGCCGGCCGGCTCGTATGCCGTTCTTGCGGGTTGTCAGGGAGTATTCGGATTCCGGGGCCGGAGCCGTGGTTTCCGGGTTGTCCGTGTCTTTTCGCAGGGGCACCTCCACCCAGCGGTACGGCGTGGGTCGGGAGCCGTTGTAGTAATTCGAACCGCCGACCAGAAGCCCTTTGTATTCGTTGGCATAGGTCAGCCAGGCCGTCCCCAGGTTCTTCAGATTGGTCAGACACACTGAACCGCTGGCAATTTCCTTGGCCGCCCGCAGCGACGGAATCAGAATCGACAGCAGAAGGGCAATAATCGCTATCACCACCAGCAGCTCAATCAGGGTGAATCCATCCTGGAAAAGCAGTTTTTTGTTTTTCCGCAGCGAGAATAGTTTCATTTTTGTTCTCCTTAATTTTCTGCCGACTCGAGGATCAGTTCCGGCCGGGCGAAAAGAGCCCAGTCGTAGGCCTGTGTATCGTCTGATTCTGTAACGGCTAACGTGAGGAATTGGTCGCCCTCAGAAATCGGAATGTGAATTGGACAGCCGCCTTGTTCACTGCTTCTTGTCTGGTGAAAAGCCGGTTTTCCGTCAATGAGGACCCAGAATTCGACTTTTGAGAAGCCCGCATCGAAAACTTTTTTGACGTCCGGGAAGTCATCAAAAGAGCGGTTTTTTTCTTTTTCGAGGGATTGGCGGACTGTTTCAGAAACGCCTGCCGCAGCCCGGAAGGCCTTGATTTTCAGTCCGGGGATGGTCTGGCGGATTCGGGATAAGTCGAAAGTAATTCCGAGGTTGGAATGGATGGTGATAGCCGGATTGTCCGGGGTGCCGGCGATAAGACCGTCCAGATACAGGTCGTGTCGAGGCGAGGTGATGCCTTGATGAAAGGCGCCATTGAAGATGTAGCCCCAGTAGGTTCCGGAAGTCGATGGAAAGCAGTCGGCTGTTAATCCATTGACGGCGATAACGGTCGGGCTGGGGCCGGCTCCGGGGACAAAGACACTGTCAATGAGCGGGTTGTTCGGGACAGGTCGGCAGTCGGCGGAGCCGGTGTAAATATTGCCGTCTTTTAGGGAGGAGATGACTTGTCCGGAAGCGGCATCAATACCGGTAAAGAGTTTTCCGGTGCCTAAGCCGCTTCCGCCGCCTACTATGTCGGCCAAGGAAAGGGTTTCCCCTTTCCAGATGAGGTTTGTTTTTGAATCAAAGGCCCGCACGACCGCGGCAGGATTAAAGCGGATTTCGCTGACCAGGGAATCTTTCGAGTGTACTTTTCGGGCGGAACCGGCTAAAAGGAGCTGGGAGGTTTTCTGGTTTTCCTTCCGGCCGGCAATCAGATTGGTTTTGCCTTTGTACACGTGGACCTCTGCATCTCCATTCGGATGGCAGAGAACGGCGAATTCGGTACCCAGGTCAATAATTTTGGAATTGGGGGTATTGACGGAAAAGCCGAGTCCCTGAGCGGAAACACGGGCCAGAAGTTTGCCGTACTGCATCGATAATTGGGAATCGGTTGGGAATTGGAATTCCATAGGTCCTTCAAGGACCAGTTCAACGCCTTCGTCGGTTTTGAGCTTAATGATTCCCCGCATCAGCCGAATGGGTTTGGAGCCGGAGGAGATTCGCACGCCGGGTTCGAGGGGAAGATTGGCGGACCATTCAGCTCCGAGGGAATCATAAAGTGTGGCGACCTCCGGCAGGGAGGGGGGGACCAGGTGTACGAGTGCCAGAATAAAGAGCAAGGCGGCGGCGGATACAATGGCAGCGGCATAGGCCAGCCGGCCGGGTGTACGCGGACGAGCGGATGCGGCAGGCCTTAACGGCTGCGGCGTCGGTGGCTCAGGAAATGTACGTTCGACAGCCGGAGCATTTTTTTCCTCTTCGATCATCTGCCTCCAGAATTGTTCTGCGAGGATGCTGCTGCCGGTTTCCGAGTCTGCTTCCGAGATATCCGCACAGGCCCGAAAGCTCAGGGCGGCAATGTCCTGGAGGAAACGGCAGTAATACAGCCGGGCCTGGGAGTCGGAGGTCAGGAGACGATTGAGCTGCTCCAGCTGGCTGCTGCTTAGGTCGTTGTCCAGCAGGCGAAATAATTGTTCATTCAAAAGTGTCTGTTCCTGCGGGCTCATAGGTGTTCCCCCTGAAGGAGGGTGCGATGGATGCATTCATACAGAGAACTGTAGATGCGGGAAATTTTTTTGTAGAGCGCATCGGCGGAGTAGGGCAGGTTTTGAGAAAGTTTTTTGATGGAGATTCCCTCCTCAAACCGAAGGCGAATCAGCTGCTGATTGTCCGGGGAAAGCCGCTTCAGGCAGGTTCGCAGGGCAGCCAGCCGGCGATCCATATTTTGTGATTCGGATTCGGCCAGGTTGGACATTTCTTCATAAAAGGACTCACTGAGCATCGGGCGGGTGGAACGTTTCTGTTTTAGAAAATCCAGTGCCTTGTTGCGGGCGATGCCGATCGCCCAGGCGGCAAAACTCTGACGGGGGTCAAATTGCTCATACTGTTCCCAGAGGATGCTGGCGGTTTCCTGCAGGAGATCCTCGGCGTCATTGTGATTGTGAACCATCATCAGAAGGTAGGCGTATAATCGTTTCTGAGCCCCATTGTAGTAGCGGAAAAACTGAGCACTTTTTGGCTCTTGTATGTCCATATTTTTTGAAATGCTCCCTGCTGATTCTATCAGATTCCTGTTAAAAAGACCGTCAAAAATCCTTCAGTTTCCTTCACTGTTTCGTTTGAAAGAGGAAAACCTGACAGAAAATTTGGAAAAAGAATTGTTTTTTTGAACATGGGGGTAATCGGAGGAAAGGAGGTTAATTTTGCTTGAAGGTTAAGGAGGGTCTAATCATAATCAAATCCGGCCTTGCGCTCGTAGCTCAGCAGGATAGAGCATCGGTTTCCTAAACCGAAGGTCGGAGGTTCGAGTCCCCCCGGGCGCAGTTTCAGCGGGGAGCTCATCGGAGCTGACTATTCGGATAAGAGGATAAAACAGAGGCATAAAGCCAAGATATTATGTTCTCCCTAAATATTCTAAGGATTGCAATAATAGATAAAACGTTTTTAAAAAAAGACTTATGTTCTTTTTCGGCTTAAGCAGTGCGGGCTTGTCGGGGGCGGGAATTGAACTTCTTGAAACAATAGAAAGGAAATTAATCGACGATGAGAAAAGAAGGGCCTGTTATCGGGCTGCTTGGGGGTATTGGTGCAGGCAAGAGCACAGCGGCACGATTGTTTAAGCGGCTCGGATGCGGTCTGATTGATGCGGATTCTATTGCCCATCAAGTTTTGGAGGAACCGGCGGTTATTGAGAAACTTTCCCGACGGTTTGGCCCTGCCGTAGTGGGGGAGGATGGGCGGATTCACCGGAAAAAACTGGCATCCGCTGTCTTTGATTCGAAGGAAAAGGTTCAGGAACTCAATCGGATTGTTCATCCGGCCGTTCTGGCCCGCTGTGAAGCTTTGCTGGAAGCATATCGGCGTCAAGGAGTGCCGGTTGTCATTGATATGCCGCTGCTGGCGGAAGTGGGGTGGGACCGGCGGTGCGATGTGCTGGTTTTTGTGGATTGTCCCGAAGAGCTTCGGAGTCTGCGGAACCGTCAGAAAAGGCATTTGGATACAGATGAGCAAAAAAAAAGAGAAAATTTCCAGATTTCTCTGGACAAAAAGAAACAAATGGCTCAATATATACTCACGAACAATTCAGAAGAATCCGAATTGGCAAAACAAGTCGAGAAAGTCTTCTCAGCTATACAGGAAAGCCGCCGGTTATCTGTCAATTAACTGGGCGTACGAATTCCGGAGGGGTTTCAATCAAAACGTTTCGTTACCAAAACGAGAAAAACCTGATTATTGAAAGGTGCCAGGAGCAAACGGAACATTCGGTATATTCAACATCTGAACCATAGGAGAAAATGAGTTTTTAACTGCCTGCACCCGCGAACAAGAAGGAGATGACCCCCTCAAGGGTGCATCCTAAATTGAGGAACCAATCCTGCAATCAAAATGAAAGACCGTATATAAATCGAACTTTAATTGTCTTACTGATAAGGAGAACGAATGGCAAAGACAACCACGAAACAAACAGAGAAGAAAAGAGGCCGCAGGAAAAAAACGGAATCCGAGGTTTCCGGCGAGACGGAATCTGTTGTCCAGCAGGAAACAGCTGAAAGTTCATCAGAAACACCGTCGGAAGCCGTTTCGGAAACTGCGGTTTCTGCAGCGCCGGAAGCGCCTCAAGAGCAACCCCAGACTCCGGAGAGTGCGTCGGCTCAGGAGGCGGGCACTGTCCCTGCTCAGCCGGCGAAGGAAGAGTCCATCCACGAAAAGTATGAGCGCATCAAAAAGGGCAATCTGCATATTACCGACCTGCAGAATCTGGATGCCAGTGAGCTCCATCGGATTGCGAAAGAGGAAGGCATTACCGATTATATGGGGCTGACCAAGCAGGAGCTGATTTTCAAGATTCTCAAGCAGCGGATTCAGCAGAACGGACTGATGTACGGGGAAGGCGTTCTGGAGATTCTGCCGGACGGGTTTGGGTTCCTGCGCAGTCCAAAATACAACTATCTGGCCTCACCGGATGACGTGTATGTCTCTCCGTCTCAGATTCGCCGGTTCGGGCTGCGGAGCGGCAATATTGTTTCGGGGCAGATTCGCCCGCCGAAGGAAAGCGAGAAGTATTTTGCCCTGCTTCGTGTGGAGGCGATTAACTACCAGGCGCCGGACAAACTGGCGGAGAAGGTGGTGTTCCGGGATTTGACTCCGCTGCACGCGGAAGAGCGTCTGGTCCTGGAGACAACGCCGGACGAGATGAGTACGCGGATTATGGATTTGATTACGCCGATCGGCAAGGGCCAGCGCGGTCTTCTGGTGGCTCCGCCGCGGACCGGGAAAACGGTGCTGCTGCAGAAGATTGCCAATGCCATCAGCACGAATCACCCGAAGGTGCGGATGATTGTGCTGCTGATCGATGAGCGTCCGGAAGAAGTGACGGACATGCAGCGCAAAGTGGCCAAGGACGTGGAGGTCATCAGCTCGACGTTTGATGAACCGGCTTCCCGGCACTGCCAGGTGGCGGAAATGGTCATTGAAAAAGCCAAGCGGATGGTTGAATACGGCGAAGACGTGGTGATTCTGCTGGACTCGATTACCCGTCTGGCGCGGGCCTACAATACGGAGATGCCGCACTCGGGCAAGATTCTGACCGGCGGTGTGGATGCCAACGCGATGCAGATGCCCAAGCGGTTCTTCGGCGCAGCCCGAAACATCGAAAACGGCGGCTCGCTGACGATTATCGCCACCGCTCTGATTGATACGGGCTCGAAAATGGACGAAGTGATCTTCGAGGAGTTCAAGGCGACGGGCAATATGGAACTGCATCTGGACCGCAAACTGGTGGAGCGGCGAACCTTCCCGGCGATTGATATCAGCAAAAGCGGCACCCGCCGGGAAGAGCTTCTGCTGGACCCGCGCGAACTCGAACTGGTCTATCGGCTCCGCAAGGTGCTCAGTGAGATGAATATGGTGGAAGCGATTGAACTGCTCAAGACGCGTCTGGCCAAATACAAGACCAATGCGGAATTTTTGATGAGTCTGAAGCTGGATTAGCAGCGGCCAAAAGCGGCTTTACAGCAGGTTTGGGTGTGATACAATAGGCGTCCCGGGCTGAGAGAAGAATCAGGCCGGAACGTTTTTTATCTGAGAATTGAATAGATACTGCGGAGCCGAAAAAAAGGAGCACCATGAGCGAGGAAATGGCCAAGGTTTATGAGCCGCGGACGGTAGAGCAGGAGGTTCAGCAGCTTTGGGAGCGGGGACGATGGTGGCACGCGCAGGCCCCGGCGGACAGTCCGAAGGGGACGTTTGCCATTGTGATTCCTCCGCCGAATGTGACAGCGGCGCTGCATCTGGGCCATGCGCTGAACAATACGCTTCAGGATATTCTCATTCGCCGGCGGCGGATGCAGGGCTATACGACGCTGTGGATGCCTGGGACGGACCATGCGGGAATTGCCACACAGACGGTTGTGGAAAAGCGGCTTCTGGCCGAACAGGGCAAGCGGCGAAAGGATTTTTCGCGGGAGGAGTTTGTGGCCCATGTGCAGGCCTGGAAGGATGAGTATGAGGCCTGCATTCTCGGACAGCTCAAGCAGATGGGCTGTTCGTGTGACTGGGAGCGGACGCGCTTCACAATGGACGACATTTGCGCCCGGGCGGTGCGTCAGACGTTTTTCCTGCTGTTTCAGGACGGGCTGATTTATCGAGGCAAACGGCTGGTGAACTGGGACCCGGCGACTCAGACGGTTTTGGCCGATGATGAGGTGGAGTACGAAACGGTCAAGGGGCACTTCTGGTATTTGAAGTATCCGCTGGCCGAGCCGGTGGTTATGGGGGGGCAGACGATTCGGACTCTTACAGTGGCGACGACCCGTCCGGAAACGATGCTGGGGGATACGGCGGTGGCGATGAATCCGGCGGACCCCCGGGCGGCGGTGCTGGTGGGAAAACGCGTGCGGCTGCCGATTGTCGGGCGGGTGATTCCGATTGTGGCCGATGAGCATGTGGTCTTGCCGAATCCGAACAGTGACGATGAAAAGGCCCGCTACTCGACGGGTTTTCTGAAGGTTACGCCGGCTCACGACCCGGACGACTGGGAAATCGGCCGCCGGCACAATCTGCCTGTGATTAATGTGATGGCCCCCGACGGGACCATCAGTGAGAAGTACGGCTGGACGGATTGGGAAACGGTTCGCAATCCGGATGTGGAAAATCTGCTGGGAATGGACCGTTTCGAGGCCCGCCAGGCAGTGGTAGAATGGTTCCGACAGGAAAATCTGCTGGAGGATGTGCGGGATTACACGCACGAGGTCGGGCACAGTTATCGAAGCCATGTGCCGATTGAGCCGTATCTGTCGGATCAGTGGTATGTCGCGGTGAAAAAACCGATTGAACGGCTGGCAGGACAGTTCGGGACGGGGCTGATTGACGGGACGGATGTGCCGGTCAATTCGCTGGCCGGCCTGGCCTTAAAGCCCCTGCTGGACGGGCGGCTTCGGTTTATTCCGGAGCGGTATGCCAAGACCTATCGAACCTGGCTGGAAAATCTGCGGGACTGGCCCATCAGCCGGCAGCTGTGGTGGGGGCATCGAATTCCGGTTTGGTATTCGCAGAACCCGCCTGCACTGAAGGATGAACGGCTGTCTGTCCAGGAAGGACTGTCGGAAAGCGGACAGAAACGGTATTTCATCTGCGTGTCGGCCGGTGCGGAGGATTTGGAGCGGCGGCTGGAGACGGCGGGCTGTGTGCGGGATGAGGATGTGCTGGATACGTGGTTCAGTTCAGCCCTGTGGCCGTTCAGCACGATGGGCTGGCCGGAGCTGACCGCCGAGCTCAGGACATTCTATCCGACCCAGGTCCTCTGCACGGCCCGGGAGATTATTACGCTGTGGGTGTCGCGGATGGTGATGATGGGCCAGTACTGTGTGGGAGATATTCCGTTTGGCGATGTGTATATTCATGCGATGATTCAGGACGGCCAGGGCCGCAAGATGTCCAAGAGTCTGGGCAACGGGATTGACCCGCTGGTGGTGATTGACAGCCACGGGGCGGATGCGATGCGGTTTACCCTGGCGCAGATGACGACAGAGACGCAGGATATTCGAATGCCGGTCAGCCAGCTGCGGCTGCCGGACGGCCGGGTGGTCAACAGTTCGCCGAAATTTGACATCGGCCGCAATTTCTGCAACAAGCTTTGGAATGCCTCGCGGTTTGCCCTGATGAATCTGAAGGGACTGGACCCGAATGTTTTTGACCAGAGCCGTCTGGAACGTACAGACCGGTGGATTTTGTCACGTCTGGCCCGGACGATTCAGGAGACGGATGAGCAGCTGGAGCAGTACAAGTTCAACGAACCGGCCAATACGCTGTATCGGTTTTTCTGGAATGAGCTGTGCGACTGGTATCTGGAATGGCTCAAGCCGCGGATGGCGGATGCCGCTCAGCGGCCGACGGCGCAGTGTGTGCTGGCGTTTGTTCTCGAACAGGTCCTGCGGCTGCTGCATCCGTTTGTGCCGTTTATTACGGAGGGGATTTATCAGTCTCTCCGTCAGCTTAGCCCGCATCGGGGGCTTCGAGGCATTTGTGAACTGGATGATGCCCCGTCCCTGATGACGGCTCAATGGCCGCAGCCGATGCCTTCGCTGCTGGATGAGGCGGTGGAGCGGCGGGTTGAGAAAATCCAGAATCTGATTCGTGCGATTCGGGAGATTCGCAACCAGTACAATATCCCGCCGTCACGGATGCTGACGGTTTCGGTGTGTGCATCGGAGGAAGAGGCCGTTCTTCTGAAGGAGGATGCATCCCTGATTGCAGAGCTGGCAGGCGTCGAATCGATGCAGACGGGGTCGGCTTTGGTCAAGCCCAAGACGGCGGCCGCGGCGCTGGTGGGGGATTGGCAGGTGTTTGTTCATGAGGTGGTGGATGTCGAGGCGGAGCGAAGCCGGCTGCAGAAACAGAAGGAGTATCTGGAAAAGGGGATTGAGCCGCTTCGGGCCAAGCTCAGCAATGAGCAGTTTTTGGCCCGGGCCAAACCGGATGTCGTAGAGCAAAGCCGAAAAAAAATGGCCGAGCTGACCGAACAGCTCCAGCAGGTCGAACGGCTGCTGGCCGAATTGTCATAAGAAGAATTCTATGGAAGTCCCTGTGGAATTGTCGCAGATTCTCATCAACGAGACGGTAGACCAGCAGATTATTGTGCTCAAGGAAAAAGGAGGCCAGCGGAGTTTTCCGATTGTCATCGGAATGCCGGAGATTCTGGCGATTGACCGGCGTCTGAAGGGCTATGAGATGCCCCGTCCGCTCACCCATGACCTGCTGGCTTCGGTGATTGAACAGATGGGAGGACGGATTCTGAAGATTGTCATCTGCGATTTGCGCGAGCATACGTTCTATGCCCGGATTCATATCGAGCAGAACGGCCGGGTCATTGAAGTGGACAGCCGGCCGTCGGACGCCATAGCCCTGGCCAGCGGTCTGCAGGTGCCTATTTTTGTGGAGGATTCTGTTTTTGACAAGCTTCAGATGTGAAGCCCGCCAGCAGAATCAGTCCTACGCCGATGCACAGGAGGGTGTCGGCGAGATTAAAGGTCGGCCAGTGATAGGATCGGATGTGGAAATCAAGAAAGTCCCGCACGAGGCCGTGATTAAAGAGCCGGTCATATAGATTGCCTAAAATCCCCGCGGTAATCAGACCAATAGCGGTCTGAAGGAGCCGTCCCTGTATTTTTCCGAGCGTAAAAAGGAATCCAATGACCAGCAAGGCCAGAATGGAAACAGCACTTAAGTAGAAACGCTGTCCCTGAAAGATGCTGAAGGCGGCTCCGGAGTTCAGACACGGAACCAGATGGAAGAAACCGGGAATAACCCGATAGATTTTTCCGCTGCCGACAGGGCCCAGCCAGTCGAAGACGGCCTGCTTGGTCCAGAGGTCTGCAACAGCTCCGAACAGAGCCAGGGTGCTCCACAAGACCCATGCCGTCTTATCCGGAGGGGAAAAACGGCATCCACACGCGGACGATTCCTTCGTCTGGGCGCACTCAGAAGTCATTCCATCCGTCTCTTGTGAATTACTGATATTGTTCGTAAAATTTCTGCAGCTGGGGCTGATTGGGATTCAGCTGCAGGGAGATATTCCAGGCCTCCAGTCCTTTGGCTTTGGTGGAGGGATTGCGGTCTGTGAAGTATTGAATCATATAGGCGACACCGAGAGATTTGTAAGCCATATAATCTTTGGAGTCCGCCTCTGTGGCCTTGACATAAGAGGCGATGGCTTCCTCGATTTCCTTCAGCCGAAGGTGGGCAAACCCCATGTACTGATGGGCCAGGGAGTTGTTCGGCTCCATTTCAATAACAGCCGCCAGCAGTTCTTTGGCGGCGGTGTATCGTCCGGAGCGCAGGTACGCCCGAGCCAGCGGAATCATAATTTCGCTTTTGTTGCCCTCCAGCTCCAGAGCCCGCCGGTAGGCATCAATGGCCTGCAGATGGTCCTTCTGGATTTCATAGAGGTCGCCGAGAAGAACTTCCGTTTCAGCTTTATTGGGGTCGATAGCCTGAGCTTTTTTGGCGTATTCGAGGGCCTGGGTGTAGTCCTCCACTAGATAGAGACACTTGGCGGCATTGTAATGGGCCTCATAGTGGCTCGGATTGAGGGTGCAGGCGGAGATATAGGCCTTCACGGCTTTGGCGAATTCCTTAAGGGCCTGATAGACCTTGCCCAGATTGAAAAAGTCCTTGAAGGACCACGGGTCCAGTTCCGTGGCTTTTTCATAGGCCTTGGCACTGTTTTCGTAGTCCTGCATCTGCTGATAAATATCCCCCTGCATCGAGTAGGCAATGGCGAATTCGGGGTCCAGCTCTGTGGCCATCTGGAGTTTTTTGAGAGCTTCGGCGTGCTCATTGAGTTCCAGCAGCATCATTGCATCGACATAGAGAGCAACCGCCATTTCTTTCTGCTGCTGGGCCTGCTGGGCCAAAAGGTCTTCAGGGCTTGGGGCTGGCGGCTGGGGGACAGTTTGAGTGGCCGGAGGCATTTGACATCCGCTGCTGAGAGATATTCCGACTAAAACCATTGCTGTCAAGGTCAATCCGAAAACCTGCTTTGATGTCGGCATAGAAACACCCTTTCACCTCTTTGCCCCGACCGCAGACAAAAAGAAAGTTTTCTGCGGGTCCGGCGGAACTTGTTGTAATTGGAGACAAAAACCGGCGGTGATTATACCAGAACCTCACCCCCTGTCAAAACGTTTTTTAAGAGCTTAGAAACAAGCAGGTTAGGAGAAAAAGACTGTTTTTTCGGGCTGAAAAGAACAGGGAGACGGCTGTTTCGCTGGGAACTTTGGGCCTTTGGGGGCGTAAAATCATTGACAGAAAGAATTTGGGATTTTACCATACGCCCTTTTCAGCAGGCGGAATGGATTAACTTTATGGAGAAAAAGATGGCTGGGACCAATATACGGCTGCGGAAGAGACCTTGCGTGATGATTATCCGGGACGGCTGGGGATATAACCCAAATCCGGCGGAAGATGCCTACAACGCCGTCAAACAGGCTAAAGTGCCGGTCGATACAATGCTGATGAAAACCTATCCGAATTGTCTGATTCGCACCTACGGGGAAGATGTCGGACTGCCGGAGGGGACGATGGGCAACAGCGAAGTCGGCCATCAGAACATCGGGGCCGGCCGGATTGTCTATCAGGATTCCGTGCGGATTACCCTGTCGATTCGCCAGGGGGATTTCTTCCGCAACGAAGTGCTGCTGGAAGCGGTCCGCTGTGCCAAACAAAAGAACCGGCGGCTTCATTTGTTCGGCTTGTGCAGCGACATCGGCGTGCATTCTCTGTTGGGCCACTTGTATGGGCTTTTGGAACTGGCAAAACGGGAAGGGCTCCAGAAGGTCTATCTGCATGCCTTTACGGATGGGCGCGATTCGCCGCCGACCAGCGGGGCCGGGTATTTGAGGGATATTCAGGCCAAGATGAAGGAAATCGGGGTCGGACAGGTGGCTTCCGTGATGGGCCGTTTCTATGCGATGGACCGCGACAAACGGTGGGAACGGGTGCAGGAGGCCTACGACTGTCTGACGCTCGGCAAGGGCGGCAGGGCACGGGATGTCATCCAGGCGATTGAAGACAGTTATGCCAAAAATGAAACAGATGAGTTTATCAAACCGGTGAATATCATCGATGGAGACGGCAAGCCTGTGGCGCTGGTCGAAGACGGCGACAGCGTGATTTTCTTTAATTTCCGCGGGGACCGGCCGCGGGAACTGACGCGCGCCTTTGTGGACAAAGATTTCAGCGGTTTTGTCAGGACGGCTCATCCGAAGGTCCATTACGTCTGCATGACAGAATACGATGCGACGATTCAGGCGCCGGTGGCCTTTCCGCCGATTCGAGAGATGCCGAATATTGCCGGGGAGTATTTCAGCAAACTGGGCTTAAAGCAGTTTCGCTGTGCCGAGACGGAAAAATATGCGCATGTAACCTTCTTTTTCAACGGCGGACGGGAAGAACCCTTTGAGGGCGAAGAGCGGCAGATTGTCCCCAGCCCGAAGGTTAAGACCTATGACCTCAAGCCCGAAATGAGCGCTAACGAGGTTTGCCAAGTCATTCTCGAGAAGCTCGACTCCAACCGATTTGATGTGATTATCTGCAATTTTGCCAACCCGGATATGGTGGGGCATACGGGGGTGCTGGCGGCGGCTGTAAAAGCGGCGGAAACGGTGGATGCCTGTGTGGGCCGGATTCTGGAGAAGGTTCGGCAGATGGGAGGCAGTGCCGTCGTGCTGGCTGACCACGGCAATTTTGAGAAGATGTGGGATTTTGAGAACAATATGCCGCATACGGCGCACACGGTCGGCGATGTGCCGTTTATTGTGGTGGATGAGGAGTTCCGTCATCGGAAGATGGCTTCCGGCGGGCGGCTGGCGGATGTGGTGCCGACGTTTCTGGAGGTCATGGGGCTGCCCAAACCGGAAGAGATGACCGGTCGGAGTCTGCTGCTCTGAGCCCCGCAGAGGCGGTCGGCGGACGGGAGAGATGCGGCGTGGGCAAAATTGCGGTCCTCGACGACAATCTGGTCAATATGATTGCAGCCGGCGAGGTTATTGAACGCCCCGCCAGTGTCGTCAAGGAGCTGATGGAAAACAGCATCGATGCGGGGGCTCGGCGGATTGTTGTACAGGTTGAGCAAGGGGGGCGGGACCTGATCCGCGTCAGTGATGACGGCTGCGGAATTGCTTTTGAGGATTTGCCGCTGGCCTTTGAACCGCACGCGACCAGCAAGATTCGCACCAGTGAGGATTTGCTGCGGATTTCGACGATGGGCTTTCGGGGGGAGGCGCTGGCGAGCATTGCGGCGGTTTCCCGGCTGGTGATGGTCAGCCGTCCTGCAGACAGCATTCAGGCCGGACACATGGAAATCGACTGCGGACAAAAAAGCCCTCCGGTGCCCGCCGCCGGGCCGGTGGGAACCACCGTCGAGGTGCGGCAGATTTTTTATAAGCTTCCTGCACGGCGCAAATTCCTTCGCTCGGCCAATACGGAAATGACGCATGTCGTCGAGCAGTTTACCCGCGTTGCCCTGGCTTATCCGGAGCTCGAATTGGTGCTGGAGCACGGCGGGCGAACAGTGTATTCTCTCCGAGCCGGACAATCCTTGGCGGAGCGGATTGGGATTTTGTTTCCATCGGCGGTTGCGGAGGATTTGCTGGAGGTTCGGCGGCAGGAAAAAGCGATCACAATCCAGGCCCTGCTGGGCCGGCCCGACCGGGCGCGAACCAGCAGCAGTTATCAATATATCTTTCTCAATCGCCGCTTTATTCGGGATAAGTTTATCCTGCATGCCTTCAAAGAGGCCTACCGCGGATTGATTGAACCGCAGAAGCACCCCGTCGTCTTTTTGTTTCTCCAGATGCCGCCGGAGCTGTTCGATGTAAATGTGCACCCGACGAAGACGGAGGTGCGCTTTGAAAATGCCAACTGGGTTTATTCGCAGGTGCTTTCGGCACTGCGGGACAAGCTGCTTTCGATGGAGCTGCCGACCGCCGGAGCCGTCCCGGCTTCCGCCGCCTCGTTTCACGCGGAGGACCCGCTGGAGGAACTGCTTCAGAAAGACCGCGAAAGCCGGATTCGGCAGGCGATGGACGACTTTTTCCAGTCGCATTCAGCCGGTGCATCCGTTCAGAAAAGACTGCCTTTTGTACCGTCGCCGCCGGCTGATTGGAAGCCGCTGAAGCCGGCGGATGCCGGAGAAGCCGAAGTGCAGTCTGGTCCGTTTGCCTGTCTTCAGATTCACAACAGTTATCTGGTGCTGCCGACGGCGGACGGCTTTGAGGTGATTGACCAGCATGCCCTTCACGAGCGAATCTTGTATGAGCGGCTGCGTGCGGCGGCAGCGGCCGGACCGTTAACTTCTCAGCGGCTTTTGGTGCCGGTGATTCTGGATGTGTCCGATGCGCAGCTGGATGCCTTAAAGCGGGCGGCCCATCTGGTGGGAAAACTGGGAATTGAATGGGATATGTTCGGCCCCCGGAGCATTGCCGTCCATTCGTTTCCGGTTTTGCTGGAAGGTGTGTCTGTGGAGGCGTATATTCAGGACATGCTCGATGCGTTTCTGGACAAAGGTTCGGACGTGGATGAAGAGCGGCTGCTGGCGGAGGTGCTGGAGCGTGCGGCCTGCCGGGCGGCGGTCAAAGCGGGACAGCCGCTGACGCCGGCAGAGATTGAACAATTGCTGGCGGACCGCAAACTGGCCGAAACCCCCGGACGATGTCCGCACGGCAGACCGACCTCTCTGGTCTTTACCCTGAAAGAACTTGAAAAACAGTTTAAGCGGACCGGTTTTTGAAAGGCCTTTGGTGTCAGACTTCCGGAAAATGCTGGTGTGGTTTTGCCTGCTGCTGTTAGGTTTTGTTTTGGCGGCATCGCTGGTTTCCTTTCGGCGGACAGCTTTGAAAATGCAGTCATTGCAGCCGGAGGATGGGTCCCTGCGTATCGTCTCGCTGGCCCCGAATCTGACGGAGATTCTGTTTGCGATGGGGCTGGGTGAGCAGGTGGTTGGGGTCAGCTCCGACAGCAATTTCCCGCCGGAGGCCGCCCGCTGCAAAAAGGTCGGAACGTTCTGGAATCCGGATGCCGAGGCGGTTCTGGCGGTTCGTCCGACCCTCGTGATTACACTCGGTTTTGAGCAGCAGGCGAATTTAGCCGCTTTGCTGGAGCGAAGCGGCTGTCGGACGCTCCGGCTGGACGTGGATACGCTCCCTCAATTGTATAAAGCCATTGAGGCAATCGGCTCGGCCGCCGGATGTCCCCGGGCGGCGGAGGATTTGGTGCGTCAGATTGCCGAGGGGCTGGAAGCGTTTCGAGGAAAAGCGGGGAATTGTGCTCGGAGAGCCGTCTGGATTATTCAGCGTCAGCCCCTGCGGGCGGCGGGAAAGAAAACGTATTTTACAGAACTTTTGGAGATAGCCGGCGCCGGCAATGCGGTCAGTTCATCTCTCTATTCGTTTCCGCTGCTCACCGAGGAACATTTTTTGTCCTGCGATGCGGAGGTGATTTTCGAGACAGCAGACACCCCGGCGGACCTGGAGCGTCAGAAGGCGACGGCAAAGATCTTTTACCGCCGCTTTCGCGGGGTTCCGGCCGTGGAGCAGGGTCGAGTTTATGTGCTCAACGGAGATTTGCTGTGTCGGCTGGGACCGCGGATTCCGCTGGCACTGGAAGAGATAGTCCGCTGTCTGTGCGGACAGGCGGAGGGGGCCCTGTGATTACCGCCAGGCAGCTGCTGAAAGAAGTGACAATCGGCCTTTGCGGGCTGGCGCTGGTGGTTTTTTTGTGTGCGTTCGTCGGTTCAGAACCGCTTTCTGTGGAGGGAATCGTCAAAGGCCGTCAGCCGGATGCCCAGATTTTCTTTCAGGTTCGGATTCCCCGTCTTCTGCTGGCGGTTTTGGTGGGGGCCTCGCTGGCCTCGGCCGGGGCTGTTTTTCAGGTTTTGCTCAGAAATCCCCTGGCGGAACCGTATATTCTGGGAATCTCCAGCGGAGCAGGGCTGGGGGTTATGACGGCGGTACTGGTAGGGGTTCATTGGAGCGGATGGGGACTGTCCGGGGCATCTTTGCTTGCCTTTGTCGGAGCAGCCGGTACCACCTTGCTGGTCTGGTGGCTCGGTGGATTTACCGGCCGCACGGTGGGGCCGGGGCTGATTTTGGCCGGCGTCATCGTGAATGTTTTCTTTTCCGCTGTGATGATGCTGTTGGCCTCGATGGCTCCGGGCGGTCAGTTTCAGACCACTCTTTTTTGGCTGATGGGCTGCCTGAGTTCTTATACGGATTGGCCGGTTTGGCTGGTAAGTGTAGTGCTGGTCGGAGCGGGGTTCGGAGTGCTGTTCTATTTGAGCCCGCAGCTGAATATTCTTTCGCTGGGCACCTCAGAGGCCCGCAGCTTGGGCGTGGTGCCGGAGCGGCTTTTTCCGACAGCCCTTGCAGCGGCGGCTTTGATGACCTCAACAGCCGTCAGTTTAAGCGGTTTGATTGGTTTTGTGGGACTGATTGTCCCTCATTCCGTTCGGCTGCTTTTTGGGGCTGACCATCGACGGCTTCTGCCGATGTGTGCGATTTTTGGGGCCGTTTTTTTGGTAATTTCCGATACGATTGCGCGGATTTTGATTCATCAGGTTCAACTGCCTACCGGGGTTGTTACAGCCCTGGCAGGCGGACCTTTTTTCCTTTTTCTGCTGATTCGGCAGTCAAAACAGCTTTACGGAGGCACTCTTTGAGTTTTATTCAGATTCAAAATCTGGCATTCTCCTTCGGGGGAATTGAGGTTTTTAGGGATTTATCGCTGACGATTGAAAAGGGAAGCTTTTGCGGGTTAGCGGGTCCGAATGGAGTTGGGAAAAGTACGCTTTTAAAACTTATCGGTGGGCATTTAGAGCCTTCAAGAGGGAGTGTTCAAATAGAATCTTTGACAGACATTTCCAAGACTGTTGCGTATTTGCCTCAAGAGACTATTCCTGTATTTGGATATACTGTATCAGAAATAGTGATGATAGCCCGATATTGTCGAAAAAAAAGGTTGTTTTTTGAGGAAGAGGAGGATTTTAGGGCTGTGCGGGAAGCAATGCATTTGACTTCGACGGAGCATCTGGCTTCTCGGCCGATTACGCATTTGAGCGGCGGAGAAAGACAACGGGTTTATTTGGCTCGTGCCATTGCCCAACAGACGCCGGTGCTGCTGCTGGATGAACCGGTCAGCCATTTAGACCTGAAACATCAGGTTCTTATCTGTGAAGTTTTGCGACGTCTTCAGAATCAGCAAAATAAGACCATTGTGATGGCCACACATGATTTAAATACGGCTTCTTTATATTGTGATTGGATGATTTTACTGGGGAGAGGGGGACGCTTGATAAGCGGGCCGGTCGGAGAAGTTTTAACAAAAGAGAATATAGAAGGTATATATGATATAGAATGTAATGTATATACATCTCACGGAGTTCGTCTTTTTGGGCCGAGGGTCGCCAAAGCCGAGTGTTTGCCGGATGAGAACAAGGTTAAGTAACTGTAAAATAAGAAGATAGTTTAGGTTCAGCAGAAAGGTTTTTCTGCCGATGAGAGTTGAAGTATTTGCTTTTCTTACGAGTCACAATTTTGTATGATGACGGGACTTGGCGATCATAGAAAAGAGAGAGATAGAAACCGTGGCGAAAAAATCAAAACCAAAATCTGGAAAGAAGCAGGAATCCAAGAAACCTACCTCTGCTTCAAAGACGAAAAAGACAGCCAATCCGGGAAAAACAGCAGGCAGCCGGAAAGTATCTCAAAAATCGGCAAAGGCAAAACCTTCCGCCAATACGTCTTCCCCCAAAACCCGGACTTCTCTCAGTCCTGAGGAATTAGAACATTTCCGGCAGCTTCTTCTTGCAAAACTGAAGGAGATTACCGGAGATGTGCATTGGCTGGAAAATCAGGGATTACATCGATCTCGACAGGATTCAACGGGAGATTTGTCCAATATGCCGATTCATATGGCGGATATTGGAACAGATACTTATGAGCAGGAGTTTTCGCTGGGCCTGATGGACAGCGAACGCCGACTGGTACGGGAAATTCTGGATGCCTTAAGACGCATTGAACAAGGGACTTACGGTATTTGTGAGGGTACGGGCAAACCGATTCCCAAAGGACGTCTTGAGGCCAACCCCTGGGCACGTTATTGTGTAGAATATGCTTCTTTGCTGGAGCAGGGGAAGGTAATTGAGCATCGGTACTCTGGTCCGATTCGATTTGCTGATGGGCTTGAGGAAGAAGCTGACGAAGAGGAGGGAAATGAAACTCCGGAAGAAGAGAGCGAAGAGGCAGAACTGGGTCCGGAAGAAACGGATTCTGACATCGAGTTGGATGGAGAAGATTTTGAGGAAGAGGACGGTTCTTTCTTTTGAGCAGTCGGAGCAGGAGCGGATTTTGGGAATTAGGAGAGAAGGAGTGAATGAAGAAGAGAAATTGTCCCATCTGCGGCAAGGAAACTTTTTTTCAGCAGGGCTCCGAACGGAATCCGTTTTTCCCCTTTTGCAGTCAGCGATGCCGCTGGGTGGATTTGGGGCATTGGCTGGATGGTGCGTATCGGATTCCTGCCGAGGAGTCGCCTTCGAAAGAAGAGTCCGAGTCGGAAAAAGAGGGTTCTGAAGCGGAATAAAGCATTGCCGGAAAAGAAAAATCGGATAAGATGAAGTTGAAAAGGTTGAACGAAGCTTAAATCCGGAATGCATCCACGCGGAGTAACAATGGTTCGAGAACATTCCATTCGGCAGATGTGGGATGATTTGGCTCTTCCGGAATTGACGCGGACTTTGCGGCTGGCTATCGGTCCAACCAAAGTTCTTTTGGCCTTTTTGTTTGTTCTGCTGCTTTGCGGCGGCGGTCTGATGCTGGATCTGGTTACTCGATCGGTGACTGTGCTGCCGCCCCAGGCAATGGCGGGTGCACCGACGGATTCGATTTTCCGGAAAGGAGACGAGCTGGCTGTTTATTTAGAGAATCCGTCAAGGACCTGGGAATATATTCAGTTTTACAGAGAACACACAGAGGGACGCGGGGTTTTTTCCGTCTTGTGGAATTTTTTTGCCGCTCGGTTTAATCATGCCACTACACGTCTTCTTGAACTGGGTTCTTCGAATCTTTTTGCGAATTTGGCCAACGTGGGGTACAACCTTTGGCTGTGTGTACGGGCGCTGGCCTGGGCGGTGGAGTATCATCCTTTTTACAGTCTTATTTATTTCACGTATGCCGGTTTGCTGACATGCTTTTTCGGAGGGGCGATCTGCCGGTGTGCCGCACTGGAGTTTGCCCGTTTTGAAAAACCCGGCATCGGAGAGGCCATCCAGTTTGCTCGGGAACAGTGGAAATCTCTTCTGACGGCTCCTCTGATTCCGCTGGGAATGCTGGCGGGAATCGGGGGGATTTTTTATCTGGTGGGTTTGGCTGGGAATATTCCGTGGGTCGGGGAGCTGCTGCTGGGGCTGCTGATTGGGGTTCTGTATCTGCTTGGACTGGCGATGTCGATTCTTCTGCTGGCGATGCTGACAGGCGGGGGGCTGCTGTTTCCGGCGGTAGCGTATGAGAAGACCACCGGTCTGGATTCGATCGGAAGGGCGTTCAGTTATGTTATCAATCAGCCGCTTTGGATGCTGTTTTATACCGTGGTGGAGCTGATTTTGGGAACGCTGTTTTATTTGTTTATACGTCTTTTTGTATTTTTATTTTTGCGGCTGACCTATACGCTGGTGAGTTTGGGATTTACGGAAGGGCAGATTGACAAACTGCACCGGATTTGGACGGAGCCGACGTTTTTTCATCTGCTGAATTCGCCGATGAAAGCAGCCAACTGGTCGGAAAAAACGGCCTGGGGGATGATTTATCTGAGTTTGCTTTTTATTGTGGCCTTGGTAATGGCGCTGGTTGTCAGTTATTTCTTTTCCGCCATTACGGTTTTGTATGCCCTGATGCGCAAGAAAGTGGATAAAATCGGAATTACTCAGGTGGAAGTTGCTTTGGAAACCTGCAGCAAAGATTTGAAGGATTCTGTATGACTGAACAGACGGTCGATTCGCAGCCAATGAAGCCGGGTAAACTTGACAAGACATCAACCAACGGGGGATGGAAGGCATTTCTCCTGTTCTACCGAAAACCTCTGATTATTCTGGCTCATGTAGTTGTTTTCGTCGGGGCTTTGACGCTGGCCTTCTTGTTTGCGTTTAATATGCAGCTGCTTCGCCGATGGGCGGTTTATCCGTTTCCTGTCCTGCTGGCAGTGGTTTTACCGGTCAAACTATTGGTTTTTGGACGGTTTGATCAGTATCGCGGGTGGTGGCGGTATGTCGGGATGTCGGACCTGATTCAGATTGCCAAGGCCTCCCTGGTCAGCACAGTGATTCTGATGGTCCTTTGGTATTCATACGGATGGTTCGGCGATTCTTTTGTGCCTGCCTCCTCGGTGGAGGCCGTTCAGAAAAAGGTTCGTCTGCTGGAAACGCAGCTGTCCGAGGCCCTGACCAGCGAAGAGACGCTTCATCTGCGACAGCATTATTATAACCTGAAGGGGCTGGAAAATCTGCTTTCCGTAAGCCGCATCTCTGTGCTGCGGAGAGAAAGTCAGTCTCTGCCGGTCAACAGCCAGGAACGTCTGCGTTTGGAATTGGAAATCGAACGGTGCCTGGAGTTTCAGAAGACCATCGAAGGCGTGATTATGCTCGATTTGTTTACCACCATTATGCTTTTGTCCGGTCTTCGAATGCTGATTCGGCTTTATCATGAAGAGTTTTTTGCAGAAAGCCGAAAAGCTCTGCGTCGGTTCTTAATTGTCGGAGCCGGCGATGCCGGAGAGGCCCTGCTGCGCGAAATGATGCGGCATAAGGATACCCCCTATCAGGTTATCGGGTTTGTGGATGATGACCCGCTGAAATATCGAATGAAAATCCACGGGGTGCCGGTGCTTGAAACCATCGAGCAGCTGCCGCAAATCTGTCAGAAGTACAGCGTGGATGAGATTGCCATAGCGATTCCCAGTGCAACACCCAAACAGATGCGCCGCGTGGTGCAAATCTGTCAGGGGACCAAACTGCGGTTCAGTACAGTTCCGTCGATTACGGATATTGCCTCCGGCAAGCTGCGGGTTTCCCAAATCCGCGATGTGGATATCAATGACCTCTTGGGGCGGGAAGAGGTGAAGCTGGACATTGACGGGATTCGGCGGTTCTTGACAGGCAAGACCATTCTGGTAACCGGTGCGGGGGGGTCGATTGGTTCGGAGATGTGCCGACAGGTCTGCGGATTTGGTCCGAAATGTCTGCTGCTGGTGGAACAGGCCGAAAATCCCCTTTTCTTTATTGAAGGAGAACTGCGGAAGACCTATCCGAACGTGCCGCTGGAAACCCTGATTTGTGATATTACGGACCGCGTGCGCGTGGATCAGATTTTTGACCGGTTTCGTCCGGAAGTAGTGATTCACGCGGCGGCTCACAAGCATGTGCCTCTGATGGAAATCAATCCCGGGGAGGCCATCAAGAACAATGTCATCGGAACGATGAATGTAGCAGATGCGTCTGATCGGGTGGGTTCGGAGCATTTTGTGATGATCAGCACCGATAAGGCCGTCAACCCGACCAGCATTATGGGGTCATCCAAGCGTATCGCGGAAATGTATATTCAGGACCTGAACAATACAAGCAAAACGCATTTCGTGACGGTGCGGTTCGGGAATGTGCTGGGCTCGAACGGTTCTGTGGTGCCGATTTTCAAAAAACAGATAGCCGAAGGCGGACCGGTGACCGTAACGCATCCGGAAATGCGGCGGTATTTTATGACGATTCCGGAGGCCAGCCAGCTGGTGCTTCAGGCGGCGGCCATCGGCAAAGGAGGAGAGATTTTTGTTCTGGATATGGGCGAGCCGGTTAAGATTGTGGATTTGGCTCGGGATTTGATTACGCTGAGCGGTTTTCGTCCGGGGGAGGATATTGAGATTGTCTTTACAGGGCTGCGGCCTGGGGAGAAGCTGTTTGAGGAATTGTCGATTGCCGGCGAGGATATGATTCCGACCGTGCATCCGAAGATTGCCGTTTGGAAGAATATCCCCAAAGACCGGCAGTTTTTACGCACCCATATCCAGAAGCTGATTGAGGCGGCCTATGCACAAGACCGCCAAAAGATTGTGGAAATCATCAAGATATTAATTCCGCAATATATGGGGTCTCCCGCCGCACCTGCTCATTCAAAGTAGGGCTGCTTTTTTGCCCGACAACGAGGGGAAAGGCAGGGCTTATTCCGCTGTCGAGTGGACCACCTCTTCCCGCGGATGGGCGTTCTGATACTGTTCTTTCATTCGGCTGGTCGTTACGTGGGTGTAAATCTGGGTTGTGGACAGCGACTGGTGGCCGAGCAGTTCCTGAACGCTGCGAAGGTCTGCTCCGTTGTTGAGCATGTGGGTGGCGAAGCTGTGCCGCAGTGTGTGCGGACTGATGGATGGGTCCAGGCCGGCCTGAACGAGGTATTTGTCCATTTTGCGACGGACGCTGCGGGTGCTCAGTCGCTTGCCGTGCTTGTTGGCAAAGAGGACTTTCGTATCAAAACTCGGATCGGACTGAATCCGTTTGTTGCGGAATTCAATGTAATGCTGGATGGACTGCAGGGCGCTGGAGCCGATGGGGCAGATGCGTTCTTTTTTGCCTTTGCCGCGCACGTGAATGACCTCACCCAAGAAGTCCACATCTTCGAGGTTGAGAGCGACCAGCTCGCTGACCCGCATTCCGGTGCTGTAAAGGACTTCAAGCATGGCCCGGTCTCTCGCTCCCAGCCAGGTATCCGTCGGCGGGGTGTTCAGAAGTTTTTGAACCTGTTCGTATTCGAGGAACTTGGGCAGTTTCTTTTCCTGCTTGGGGGTTTTGATGGAGGACACCGGGTTGCTGCTGATGCGGCCGCGCTTAACAAGGAACTTATAGAAACTGCGCAGGGTTGCCAGTTTTCTTGCTGTGGTGGATTTGGTATAATGGCGTTCATTCAGGAAGGCCATAAATTTCCGCACGGTCTGAACGTCTACAGACAGCAGAAGCTGATCCGGTTCGGCAGGAGCAGCATCCGGATTGGCTTTTTGCTCATCCTGAAGGAACTGAATGAATTGTTCAAGGTCGGCTCCATAACATTTGGCGGTGTGATCGGAAAAATGTTTTTCCAGCTTGAGATATGTGATGAATTCCTGAATGTTTGCCGCGTCTTTCATAATTGTTCCTTCTTTCTATCTTTCCTTGGGAAAGGTTATTCGAGGTCTTCGCTGTCTTCGTTCGATTCGGAGGTCTGCATAGGAAGAGGGAGGTCTTTGTACAGGAGCTGGTCGGCCTGACCGATTAATGATTGCGTAAGACAAAAACTAAGGACGGCGGCGTCAAACCAGTCAAAATCAGTCCTTGGGTCTGTTGCGCAAGCCACCAGGGCATCCAAAAGAGGTCCCTCCTGTCCCGGTTCATAACGGAAAATATATTTTTCTCCGCCTTTATTGAGGACCAGCTGTTTTTTTTCTGTATTCATAACTTGACGTTCCGATAAGTGAAAATCTCTACATCTTTTATCGGTCGAAAGAGTGGTTTCTAAAGTAATTTTTTGTTTTTTCCGGCGAAAATGAAAGGCGGTTTTTCAATAAGAAAGGAACGACCGATAATAAAAAAAAATAAAGACAAAGAAAATCAAGAAAGGACGGATGTTGATAAATTGCCTAATTTACGCAGAAGTAAGATTTTCCGTTGCGGTTTTCGATACGTACCTGCTTGTTTTCCAGAAGGCGCTGGAGATATTTGGCTGCCAGAGAGGGGGCAATCTGAAGACTGGCGGCCAGCTCTTCGAGGGCACAGGGGCGACGCTTGAGGGTTTCGAGGATTGTTTGTTCCGAAAAGGGCTTTTTTTCATCTGTTCCGGTTTTGGGAAAATCGGCAATGACCTCGGCGTTTGGATGAAGCTGAGGGGCTATTTGTTCCAGGACAGACAAAGGGACAGCCCGGATATGCGGATGAGCGGTGGGGCGGACGGCGGTGTTCAGCTGGACTTTGTCCGGATTAATTTTTTTGATAAGGCGATTCAGATTTGTAATGGAAGCGGGGTCGGTGTTGAGCCCTTCACAAAGGAAGATTTCCAGCCAGATTGGGCCTTTGTATTCACGGCGAAAAAGAATCAATCCTTCCACAAAGCGTTCAAAAGACAGACTTTCATGGGGCTGGTTGATTTTTCTGAATGTTTCCGGGTCGCCTGCATCGAGGGAGGGAAGGACCACATCGGCCAGCGAGCATTGTTTTCGGACCTCCGGGTCCCAGAACAGCGTGCCGTTGGTAATCAGGGCTGCCGGGATTTTCGTTAAGCGATGAATTCCTTCAATAATTTCATCGAGACGGCTGTGAAGGGTTGGTTCACCGGAACCGCTGATTGTAATATAGTCCGCTGCGATTTCTTCCCTCAGCCACCGGCGGATTTCTTCGAGAATGTCCTCAGGGGGAACATAGTTTTTTCGTTCGAGAGTCTGGGCGGCGTCTGTTCCTAATTGGCAATATAAGCAATTTTGTGTGCAGGTTTTGAAAGGGACTGGGTCCACGCCGAGACTTCGCCCGAGGCGCCGGGATGGAACCGGGCCGAAAAGATAACGATATTTGGAGGCCGGATTATTCATCAGGGCTGACGAACAATTTGGAAAATGCCGTAACAAGTCTTTACAAGGGCTTCGACCTGGTCTAACGGCAGCATACAGTCGGCATCGCAAAGGGCTTTTTCCGGAGTCGGGTGGACTTCCATAAAGAGGCCGTCGGCTCCGGCTGCTGTTGCGGCCCGTGCCAGAACAGGGGCCAAATCCCGCCGACCCGCACTGGCGGTTCCTAATCCGCCGGGTCTTTGGGTGCTGTGGGTGGCATCGAAAATGACCGGACATCCGAGGTTCTGCATAGCCGGGATGGCGGTCATATCATTAACGAGCCGGTTGTATCCGAAAAAGGTTCCTCGCTCCGTCAGGAAAATCTGCTGCCCGCCGGCGGCCCGGATTTTTTGAACGGCGTTTTTCATTTCTTCTGGACTGACAAACTGGCCTTTTTTGACATTCACGGGTTTTCCGCTTTTGGCGCAGGCAACCAGAAGGTCGGTTTGGCGACACAGAAAGGCGGGAATTTGGAGGCAGTCCACTACTTGAGCCGCAGGGAGGACCTGCGAGGGTTCATGAATATCAGTTAAAACAGGCAGACCTGTTTTTCGACGGACTTTTTCGAGCACTTCAAGGCCCTTTTCCAGACCGGGGCCGCGAAAACTTTCAATGCTGGTTCGGTTGGCTTTGTCAAAACTGGCTTTGAAGACAAAGGGGATTTGGGTTCGTTTTTGAATCTGGAGAAGCGCATCGGCTACATCCAGGCACAATGACTCACTTTCAATCACACAAGGCCCGGTGATGATGAAGAACGTTTTGCCTAGCTCGATTGAAGCCGGTCCGATTTGATAGATGGTTCTGTTTTGCATAGATTATCCAATCATTCTTCGCAGTCGAGTCCGAATGCCGGCGGGTTTTGTGCCGGGCGGAACAAGAACATTGATGGCCTGAGGGATCAGTTTAATTTCGGCAGGGGGCTCCGGTCCTGGGTCGCCGTCAATTTGGCAATAAATCGGCTCTTTGGCCAGCGACTCCACGGTAATCACAGTGCCCTGTTTGTAAATGACATCTTTGCCGCGTGTATGCATCTTAAAAATGGTGGCGACGGCGTGTTTGAGCAGATGGGCCTGGTTGCGGCATTTGTAGATGCATAAATCCAGTTTCCCGTCGCCGTATTGGGCATGTTTGCAGATTTGCAGCCCGATGGCATACCGGGAGATATTCCCGACAAAAACAAGACCGCGGCCGGAAAAACACTCCTGGCCGTCGATGGTAACCCGCATCGGCGGAAAGGTATGGGACCAGAAACATCTCCAAATCGGCCAAAAGTAATCGAGATGGCTGATGTGTCCGGTTCGCCAGCCGTGGATGCGGTGAATGACATCTCCATCGAAGCCGAACCCGCAGATGGAGGTAAAACATTTTCCGTTGATAGTTCCCAGGTCAAGAGGACGAAGCTGCCAGGCCTCGTAGGTTTTGATAAGTGTTTGGGGCTGCAGGTCGAAGCCCAGTTCGTTGGCCAAAAGATTTTCGGTTCCGGACGGGATAATCAGAAGGGGTTTGTCGCTTCCTTCCAGACCGTGGATAACTTCTCGGATTGTGCCGTCTCCTCCTGCAGCGGCTACCAGAGAACAATCGTAATCCACAGCGGCCTGACGGGCCAGTTCACAGGCATGAGTGAGCGACTGCGTCAGGAACGTTTTCATCCGGCAGCCGGCCTGCTGGAAATAATTCTGGAGGCATTTGACCAGGTGTTTTCGGCTGCTGGCACCGGATTTGGGGTTGATAATTAGAAAGATGTATCCGTTCAGTTTCGGCATGGCTTCTTTCGGGAGAACGGGTCAGATTTGTTTTTTCAGAAGAGCTCTGGCCAGGAGTTTGGCGTATCCTTCCGAGAGGTGGTGTTCTCGCTGAAGGCCGAGGTGAGCCAGGGCCTCTTCGACTTCGACTTCCGTGGGGGCCTCCACTTCGACAAAACACCCCATCGGAGGGACACGATCCAGGCAGATATGACAGTGTTTCCAGGTCCAGATTTTTCTGGTTTTTTTCACAATGATCCCGGAGGTAAATCCCAGTCCGAAGAAGATTTTTTTGGCGGCCTCAAAATCGCTGATTTGGACTTCGGCTTCGGGGCGCGTTTTAAAACGCCGTTTTTCTTTGGGGCTTTTGAAGGTCAGGAAAAATTTTTCCCCTTCCGGCCCGTCCTGTCTGCGCAGCCGCAGGCCGCAGCCCCGTTTCAGCGGGTGGCCGTGCGTTCCTTTCAGATACAAATCCGTTTCGCGGACCTCTTT
>Ga0209508_1000115_pt1 | contig 93349 bp, 79 predicted proteins | sample AD_UKC129_MetaG_FD_184427 | JGI IMG/M metagenome (GOLD analysis project Ga0209508, IMG submission 184427) | Active sludge microbial communities of municipal wastewater-treating anaerobic digesters from Canada - AD_UKC129_MetaG (SPAdes) (version 2) | ecosystem: Engineered > Bioreactor > Anaerobic...
GGTTTCAGGTATGAAAAAATCATTTTCATAGGCCATCTCCGCTTCCCGCGTTTACCAAAACTCTTTTCATCATAACGTTTTACATGTGAATTTGTCAATGAACTACGGCCTTGGCTGAACTGCCCGCAACAGACCGAATCCGTTCCGGGCCTGGATACCGTCAGGACCCGTAACCGGGCCGGCTCCGGGAGAGTGGTAAAACGTTATATCGGATAATTTTGCCCGACTGTGTAATTAACGGGGTTGCTTTTTGGGAAAAATGAGATAACATTATATTGAAATAACATTATCACATGAACTAAAAAGGTGGTCGGATGAGAGCGGTTATACAGAGGGTGAAGAGAGCCGGCGTCGTGATCGACGGAAGCCTGTTTTCGGAAATTTCGAAAGGGCTGCTGATACTGGTTGCGGTCGGCAATGACGATACCCAGGCCGATGCAGATTACCTGGCCGAGAAAACGGCTGAACTCAGGATATTCGAGGATGATGACGGTAAGATGAACCTTTCTGTCAAAGATGTGAAGGGGGAGCTGCTCGTGGTGTCGCAGTTTACTCTTTACGGTGACTGCAGAAGAGGAAGAAGGCCTTCATTTTCCGACTCTGCACGCCCGGAGAAAGCCCGTCCGCTGTACGAATATTTTGTTGAAAAATTGAAACAATTAGCACAGACAGATGTAAAGACAGGAGTTTTTGCTGCACACATGGAAGTGGAACTGGTCAATGACGGACCTGTTACGATACTGCTGGACAGCGGTAAACTGTTTTAGCTGGCAGCAGCTGCTCCGGGGAATCTTTCCCGGCCGACAGAGCTATACAGGCGACCCGCACTGAAACAATGGAAGTAATGCACTGCCTTAAAATAACAAAGCAAAAAATATAGAAAAAAGGAGAGTGTCGACATGGCAGGAGTTATTGGCACAAACGTAGTTACGCAGATAGGGTTTATCGTAAGGGACATCGAGGAGTCCAAGAGGAAATTTGCAGCGTTCCTGGGCGTAGAGCCGCCGCCGCATTTTGACGGAGGCAGGTTTGAAGTGACAGGCACCACTGTGGAAGGAAAGCCTGCGCCGGATGCCAACTGTCTCATGGCATTTTTTGATGTGGGACCGAATATCCAGATCGAACTGATCCAGCCCAACGGTGTAAAAAGCACGTGGCAGGATTTCCTGGACACCCATGGCGAAGGGATACACCATATTGCATTCAATGTGAAGGATATGGACAGCAAGGTGAAAGCATGCGAGGAGTTCGGCATGAAATGCCTGCAGAGGGGCAAGTATGGCGACGCAAGCGGCGAATATGCGTATATGGACGCGACCAAAGACCTCAAGTGCATCATCGAACTGCTGGAGAGCTACAACAGATAATGCGCCTGGCGGCAATACATCGGCGTCGTCCGGCAGCCGGGCTTTCCGGTATTACCGGATTGTGATGATATCAGGCGTTTCATAACCAGATGTTCCATGCCTGTTTTCCCGGCAGAAGATGCAGTTGTATTTGCAGCAAACATACGCAACATTGAAAGGAGAACATTTTATGGGTTTCAGGGATGATTTTTTCTGGGGCGGCGTTTCTGCGTCATACCAGGTGGAAGGAGCCGCATTTGAAGACGGCAAGGGTCCTTCTGTATGGGACATGTTCTGCAGGCAGGAAGGGCGCATAGCTGACGGCCGCAACGGCGATGTGGCGTGCGATCACTATCATCTGTATCAGAAAGACGTTGATCTGATGCGCGAGATTGGTTTCAACGCCTATCGCTTTTCTATTTCCTGGCCGCGGGTTCTGCCCGACGGATACGGAGCCGTCAACGAAAAGGGACTGGATTTTTACGACCGGCTGCTGGACAGCCTTCTGGAAGCCGGCATAACGCCTTTTGTGACGCTGTTCCATTGGGATTATCCTTACGCGCTGTTCCGGCGGGGCGGATGGATGAACCCCGACAGCCCGAAGTGGTTCGTCGAATATGTAACTGTCCTGGCAAGGCGCCTGGGCGACCGTATGAAATATATAATGACCTTCAATGAGCCGCAGTGCTTTATCGGCCTCGGCTATGACGAGGCGATCCATGCTCCCGGCATACGTTTCCCGATATGGGACACGCTGCTGATGGCCCACAATGTGCTGCTTGCACACGGGATGGCGATCCAGGCTCTCAGGGCTGAACTGCCGGAAGCGAAGCTGGGGTGGGCTCCGACGTGCAGTGCTCATTATCCGCTTACTGAGACCGAAGAGGATATTGAAGCTGCAAGGAAGGCATTCTTCGACATCTTTACAGACAGGCCTTTCTGGAATGTTTCTCTCTGGAGCGACCCTGTCTTCCTGGGTGAATATCCGAAGAAGGTATTCGACCTGTTCGGGGAACACATGCCTGAAATAAAGCCGGGCGACATGGAGACTATCAGACAGCCTCTGGATTTCCTTGGGCAGAATATCTACAACGGGCATGCCATAAAGTCGGACGGGAAGGGCGGCTACGAGTTCGTGCCGCGTAAGCCGGGTTATGCGTTTACCGGAGCGAAATGGCCCGTAACTCCCGAAGCCCTCTACTGGGGACCGAAATTCCTGGCAGAACGGTATAAAGTGCCCATAATCATCACTGAGAACGGCATATCCTGCCCCGATGTCGTGTCGCTTGACGGCAAGGTCCATGACCCGGACCGCATCGATTTCATTCACCGCTATCTGCTGCAGCTGCGCAGGGCGGCCGATGACGGCGTGGATATACGCGGTTACATGTACTGGTGCACAACCGACAATTTCGAGTGGGCGAAGGGGTACACTGAGCGCTTTGGAATGATCTACTGCGATTTCGAGACCCAGGAGCGTATCCTCAAGGATTCTGCATACTGGTTCCGCGAAACCATACGCGCCAACGGGAACAACCTGTGACGTGCCGGACTGCAGCCGGGAAAAGCTGCCCGTATCGGCGAAATTGTTGAAAGCGCCGGGCCATATAGTGTATAATAAATAACAAGAGCGTGCACGTGATGTGCACGTAATGTGCTGATACGAATTGCTGCATATGTTATTCAGCCATGAAGGAAGTAATGGTCCCTGATCCTTCTGACAGAGAGCCGGTGGCTGGTGTGAACCGGCAGAAGGCTGGATCTTTCCGCTTCCGGAGCTGCCGGTGACGAGCCGGAGGCTGGTACCCTTTAAAGTACTGACGAGGGGTCGGTCCTGTGGACCGGCAATTTGGGTGGCAACGCGGAAACCTTCCGTCCCATGCTGTATGTTGGGATGGAAGGTTTTTTATATATAAGGAGGAAGGCATATGATCGATATAAGGCTTATCAGGACGGAACCTGAACTGGTAAAGGAAAACATGAGGAAGAAATTCCAGCATGAGAAAACGGGTCTGGTCGACGAGGTCCTTGAACTGGACAGACAGTACAGGGAAACGAAAACGCGCTGCGACGAACTCAGGAGCCAGCGCAACTCCATCAGCAAGGGAATAGGCGCACTCATGGCGAAAGGGCTGAAGGAGGAAGCGGAGAAGAACAAGGCCAGGGTCGTCGAGATCAATAACGAGCTTGAAGAACTGGCAAAGCTGGAAGAAAAGCTTGAAAATGAAATCAGGGAAAGGATGCTGCTGATCCCGAACATAATCGACGATTCCGTGCCGATCGGACGGGACGACAGCGAGAATGTCGAGATAGAGCGCCATGGAGAGCCCAGGGTGCCTGATTTCGAGATACCGTACCATATCGACATCATGGAAAGGCTGAACGGCATCGACCTGGACAGCGCGAGGAAAACCAGCGGCAACGGTTTTTACTACCTCCGCGGCGATATAGCTAGACTGCATTCGGCGATCCTGACCTATGCACGGGATTTCATGATAGACAGGGGATTCACCTACTACATCCCGCCGTTCATGATCCGCAGCGAAGTCGTCACCGGCGTCATGAGCTTTGCCGAAATGGAAAACATGATGTACAAAATCGAGGGTGAAGACCTGTATCTCATCGGCACCAGTGAGCATTCGATGATCGGCAAGTTCATCGATACTATCATCGACGAGGAGCAGCTGCCGCAGGCACTGACCAGCTATTCACCCTGCTTCCGCAAGGAGGTAGGCGCCCACGGCATAGAGGAACGGGGCGTATACCGCATCCACCAGTTCGAAAAGCAGGAAATGGTCGTTGTCTGCAAGCCGGAGGAAAGCATGGAATGGTTCAGGAAGATGTACCGGATAACCGTGGACTTCTTCCGCACGCTGGATATCCCTGTCCGCGTCATCGAGTGCTGCTCCGGGGACCTTGCCGATCTGAAGGTCAAAAGCGTCGACGTCGAGGCATGGTCGCCGCGCCAGCAGAAATACTTTGAAGTGGGAAGCTGTTCAAACCTCGGCGACGCACAGGCCCGCCGCCTGAGGATCCGCGTGCGCAGCAAGGAAAAAGGCAACTATCATCCGCATACACTGAATAATACAGTTGTGGCTCCGCCGCGCATGTTAATAGCATTCCTCGAGAACAACCTGAACGAGGACGGCTCTGTCCGCATCCCGGAACCGCTTCGGATGTACATGGGCGGCAAGGAACTGATTAAGTAAGAAAGGCGCCAGGCACGCCGGTTTGAGACTTGGGGATGGTTCTCCTGTCTCGGCCGCAGGGCGAGAGAACCGCTGCTATGTCTCCCAAATATAACCTACTGGCGTGCCCGGCACCCGGAAACAGGAGGGTATTATGCCGGGGTCAATGATACACCTGCTTGTGGCGCATAAAATCGATCCTGCCCGCAGTACATTGTATTATGTGGGGAATATTGCGCCGGATGCAGTAACTGCGTGGAAAGAAAAAGATAAAACCCATTTCCGCGATCTTGCAGACAGGAGCGGGGCCCTGGCTGCTCTTGCGGCCCGTACGCCAGCAGGCGACGATTTTGCTGAAGGGATATTGCTGCATCTGTATACGGACTGGCGGTGGGATGTGCTTGCCCGGGATGAGTTCATAAAAACCGCAGGCAGCGACTGGTTCAGCCAATACCGCTATGAACTCAGCCTTGCCAGCAATTATGCCTTTCACGGTACCGACTGGGCAATGGAAATCTGGGACAGGATCTGTCAGTGCGAAATATCGGAATATGGCGAAATACCTGGTGCTACCGCCGATGAACTGAGGGATTTCATCAGCCGCAGCTGCAGCTGGTACATGGAAAATAAAACAGGGGCGTCATCCTCGTTCACACCGGAGTTCGTCGAACGCTTTGTCAATGAGATAGCGGATGAATACATCCGGTGGCGGAATGACAACCCCTGTATTTTGGCCTGCCCCGGGTGAGACCGGTGAAGCAATCGGCGAAACTGCTATATGTGGGGAATCGCCACTGGGAGTTGCCTGCCTGGTCAACGTGATTTTTCCCTGTCTGCTATGCTGCAGATTATACTGCCCAGGGTGTCGCCACTCAAAAATGGGGCCAAACTGCTGAAAATACCTGCATCTATATTATCTGCCGGTATTTTTCTGATGGCTTTCAGGATTCCGTCTTCGCCAAGGAATGGAGCGATGGAAACCAACAACCCGGTACTGATGCTTCCCTCTGCCATTTTATCGATCAGCCTGCAGAGAGCTCTCTCGCCGAGGAAGGGCGCGAGACTGGTAAGCAGGTTCTCATTGAGATCATTGGAAGCGATTTTGTCTATAATATTGTCAAAATCATTCTCATCCAAAAATGGGGCTATCGAAGTCAGGATGCCGGGGTCGATGGTTCCGTCGGCAGCTTTTCCAACAAGCTTGCTGAGAGTTTTACTGCCCAGGAAGGGAGCAAGCGCAGGTAACGGGAAACTGTCCACATTTCCTTCAGGTATTTTGTCGACCAGTTTATCGAGATCATCCTCATCAAGGAACGGTGCTATGCCTGTAAGATGCTGCGCATTGACCGAACCATCTGTGATGCGGTCGATAAGCCTGGAAAGTGCATTTTTGCTTAAAAAGGGTGCCAGGCTGACCAATTGCTCCATACTGATACCGTCCAGCTTATCTGAAACATTATCTATAACACTTGGCTTTACGACAGGCGCAAGATCCACGATATCCAGCAGGTTTGCCTCTCCTTCATTGATCATCTGTGCGACACTGTCAGGATCATTATGTGCGATCAGTTCAGCAACTGTATTCGTGCTCTCCTTTTGCCCTGCTGAGCTGCCTCCCATGAGGATATTATCGATGCTTACGCCGAAGATTTCACTAAGCTTCGGGAGCAGACCGATATCAGGCATCGATTCGCCCCTTTCCCATTTTGAAACTGCCTGATGGCTCACATTCAGCATATCGGCCAGTTCAATCTGCGTCATGTCCTTCTCTTTGCGCAGATGCGATATGTAAGTCCCTGTCTTCCTAATATCCAGCATAAATCCATCACTCCCGGAAATTATTCCTGCCAGTGCGCACTGCCCGATTCCAAGATATCATGGCTGATAATCCGGGTCAATCAATCGCTGGTTGCACTGCTTTGCAACAAGATGCCATCTGGCATGCCAGGCGTCACGGAAGCAAATAGAATATTCAACTGCCGGTTGCAGGGCGACGTCCGGGCATATGTAAATTTTTCAATCCAGGCGGCAAACAAATACATGAAAAAGCAAGTATGATATAATGTAGTTCGATTGCTTAAAACTCTGATGAAGCGGATGGTTGGTGACAACAATGTTTGACATGTTTTTTGACATTTTCCCGGTACTTTTTGGCTTTGGATTTGTCATGGTCTTGATCCTTATTGCCGTAACGGTATTCAGGGGTATAGCTGAGTGGAACAGGAACAACAACTCCCCGGTACTGACGGTGGATGCCAGGGTAGTGGCCAAAAGGACGAGCGTGTCGCATCACCACCGTGGCGGTGATATGCGCCATCATCACACCAGTACGTCATACTATGTGACATTCGAGTTTGAAAGCGGCGACAGGCTGGAACTGCACGTGCCGCATCATGAGTTCGGGTATCTTGTCGAAGGTGATATGGGCAGGCTGACTTTCCAGGGTACCAGGTACAAAGGCTTTGAGAGGTTCGGGGAGCCGCTGTGAGCAGCCGGCAGCCTCTGTGCTCCCTTGAAGCTGAAAGTACCTTCGTCAGGCAGTGAATACTGATCAATGAAGCTAACAGAAAATATGGTTTGCAGGTGTAAATTCCGCTGTCCATGAATTGGGGGCGGTATTTATTTTATCGATGAGGCCTGGCAATACCGGATCGCATAATGCCCCGCTGTAATACTGCTGTTCTCTTTGGTATAATACGGGTATGTTCGGAACTTTGACAAATGGCTGATATAATCTGCCGTACAAAAAGATCAGATCCATTTTCCGGCTCATCTGTCCATATTTCCGGAGATGCTGCCAGCCGTTCCTGTTTTCAGATTTGCCCGGTATGGGAGTGAGGCAGATCTGCATGTCCGGTGTTCAGCGGTACGGTTGCCTGCAGACCAGGTATTTTAATCCCGGACAGCTGCTGCCGCTTATAAATACACCATGCAATACAGAATCGAAATGAGGTGTCAGGATATGAAGTACTTATTGGCGCACGATCTTGGAACATCGGGTAACAAAGCAACACTGTACACAGTCGAAGGACAGTTGGTAAAAAGCATTGTCTATCCCTACACAACGTACTACTTTAACGGCAACTGGGCCGAACAGGATGCGGATGACTGGTGGAAAGCCGTTTGCCAGACAACGAAAGAGATATTGAAAGGAATCGACAGCGATGATGTTGCTGTTGTCTCCTTCAGCGGCCAGATGATGGGGTGCCTGTGCGTGGACAGGGACGGGAAACCTCTCAGGAGGTCGATCATCTGGGCGGACCAAAGGGCAGTAAGGGAAATGAACGAAGTAAAGGAAAAGATCGGGGCAGACCGGTTTTATAAGATCACAGGCCATCCGATCAGCGTTTCCTATTCACTTCAGAAGTTGATGTGGATAAAAAACAATGAGCCGGAAATCTACTCAAACACATATAAGATACTGAACGCCAAGGACTATATCATCTACAAGCTGACAGGCAGGTATGTGACGGATTACTCCGACGGTTCGGGAACCAATATGGTCGACCTCGAAAAGCTCGAGTGGTCTGATGAGATCATCACCACTATGGGAATCGACGGGGACAAACTGCCTGAATTGAGAGAATCCACTTATGTAGCAGGCAATGTAACCAGGGAGGCTGCAGATGCGACAGGATTGTCGCAGGATACACTGGTCGTCTGCGGCGGGGGCGACGGAGTATGTGCCGCTATAGGCGCAGGATGCATAAAACCGGGCGTCACCTACAATGTCATAGGTTCTTCATCCTGGATTTCGCTAACCACTGAAAACCCGATCTATGACAGCCGGATGAGGACATTCAACTGGGCCCATATCGTTCCTGGGTATTTTCTGCCGTGCGGGAGCATGCAGGCTGCCGGCGTATCCTATAGCTGGCTGAAGAATGTGATATGCACCGGCGAAGCAGCTGAGGCGGAAAAGCTTGGGATCAGTCCGTACCAGCTGATGGACGGGGAAGCGGAAAAAACTCCTGCAGGGGCCCGCGGGCTGATATTCCTGCCGTACCTTCTCGGGGAGAGAAGCCCCTGGTGGAATCCGAATGCACGGGGAGCTTTCATCGGGCTGACAGCCGCACACAGGCGTGAAGACATGATCAGGGCTGTCCTGGAGGGGATAACCCTTAACCTGAATGTCATACTGGATGTGTTCAGACAGCATGCTGATATAAAAGAAGTCATTGCGATCGGAGGCGGTGCCAGGGGGAAATTCTGGCGCCAGATCATGGCTGATGTGTACGGGCTGAAAATACTGAAGCCGAATTACCTGGAGGAGGCCACTTCCATGGGTGCGGCAATAACCGGCGGAGTAGGCGTCGGGATTTATAAAAACTTTGACGTCATTGACCGGTTCATCCGGATAGAGGAAGAGCATCTGCCCACAGAAGAGAATCACAGGATATATCAGGAACTGATGCCTGTATTTGAAGAGAGTTATAATTCTCTGGTCAGTATTTATGAAAAGCTTTCAGCCCTGGGATGAGGACTGCATTCGTTATAAAATAACCGGACAGAACCATGCCCATCGTGTCACTTGGTTATCCGACAAACTATAGTCACTGCGACCGCTTTGACCCGCCGGGGATCCACAGGGAAAGAATGCAGGGATGGCCGGCCTTCAGTGGTCTGTAAATCCGGAATAACCGGGAAAGGCAATGGGATCATTACTGGCACAATTTCACCGATCCGGGTGTTTCAGGCGGGAGCGTTACATCAGGAAGGCAGTTATTTATGGACATATATAACTGCCTTTTTGCCTGTATACTCTTGTAATCTGAAGTCATCTTATGGTATCATATGCGTGTCATTACTGCCGAAAGGCAGAAACGAAAGGCGTACGGTTTTATGATAGCATCTGGGAATGCTGCATAATCATAAAACTGAATAGTGGCAGAGCAGGATACCTGTTTGCATCACTAAAAACCGGTGGTCAGTATTGCTGTTTGCCGATATTGATGCAAATGGCCAGTGTCCTTAATGTGACAGGACGCTTTGTTTTGCTTTGCCGTATCATGTAGCCTTCCGTTAATATTGCAGCACATTTGAAGCACATCGGAAAGGTGTGCTTTTTTGTACGCATCCAAATCCGTAAACTGACAGATCTGTACATTGGCCGCGGTTTGCAGCGCTGAACGAAGGCTGCATCCCGCGGTATTTTATTTTAACAGAATAATACAGATTTGAAACCGAAAGGAGTTGTGTTTTATGAGAGCGGCTTTTTGCAGCCGGACCACGAAAACCGCAGAAGTAATGTCAAATTTTAAGCTGATAATGGAGGTAGCTGAACTTGAATCTTACAGATTATGGATTTACCCCGGCAATGATGCCGGAAAACGAAAGCGGGACTCCTGCCCGGGTCATATCTGTATACAGGGAACGTTATGAACTTGTATGTGAACATGGACCGGTTTACGGAGTACTCAAACCGGCCGTGTATTTCCACAATGGGGCAGAGAGCATCCCGGCTGTGGGCGATTTTGTGCTGATCAACTACAATCCGTATGGTGACAGCCAGATCACGAAAACGCTTGAGCGGAAATCGTTCTTTTCAAGGCGCGATCCCACGCCCGGCCGTGGCGAACAGGCAGTTGCCGCCAACTTTGATTATGTTTTTATCATGCAGTCGCTGAACGACGATTTCAACATCAGAAGGCTTGAGAGATATGTGACTCTCGCCTGGCAGTCAGGGGGGATACCTGTGGTCATCCTGAACAAGGCTGATTTGGCAGGTGACTGTTCCGACAAGGTCAGGGCGGCTGAGAAAGTCGCCAGGAATGCGGCAGTTTATGCGATAAGTGTGAAGACAGGATATGGGTTCGATGCCCTCAGTGAATACCTGAAGCCACGGAAGACCATTGTTTTGCTGGGTTCGTCCGGTGTCGGCAAATCGAGTTTCGTAAACGCATTGGCCGGCAGAGATATCATGGCTGTGAATGAAATACGCGAAGCGGACTCGAAAGGCCGCCATACAACTACTCATCGGCAGCTGATCATGCTTGACAGCGGAGCGATGGTGATCGATACTCCGGGAATGCGTGAGCTTGGCATGTGGGATGTCAGCAAGGGCCTTGGCGAAGCATTCGATGATGTGGAGCGCTGGCTGGGGCGCTGCAAATTCAGCGATTGCCGGCACCAGACCGAACCCGGCTGTGCAGTCAGGGAGGCCATCATGAGTGGTGAACTTCCGCGCGGGAGATGGGAGAGCTACCTGAAGCTCAAGCAGGAAGCGAGATATGCCGATGACAAGGCTGGCTATTTGCAGGAGAAAAAGAGATGGGAGAAGAATATCTCAAAATATCACAGGCAGATGCAGGGCAATGATATGCGCCACCGGCATGCAGACGCAGGACACCGGCATACTGCCCGTGCGGATCATCGGGATGCCGGTATGGTTGGCCGGCAGACAGCATGCCTGGATTACAGGAATACGGCCTGCCATGAGAGCTTTACCTGCAAGGTCTGCGGTGAATTAGTCGTGCGGGAAGGAGCAGGCACCCAGCACCGCAACCATTGCCCGAAATGCCTGTCCAGCCTGCATGTCGACAATGAGCCGGGGGATCGTGCTTCCCTGTGCAGGGGCATCATGGACCCGATCGGCGTATGGGTGCGAAAAAATGGCGAATGGGCAATCATTCACCGTTGCCGGGAATGCGGTGTACTAAGTTCGAACAGGATAGCCGCTGATGACAACCCTGCATTGCTGATGTCCATTGCAGTCAGGCCCCTGGCCTCACCGCCGTTCCCGCTGGCACAGCTGGAACAGGATTTCAGCAAACGCTGAAAGCCGATATGTAATCATGAAAGTGAAATTGGTGCTTCAGGTTGTGAATATTACCATTCCGACACGCCCTGTACGGTCGCAAACCAGATCGCAATGCTCAAAAAGGCCGGATTTTCAACTACCGAAATGGCTTGGCGCATGGAGAACACGACGTTCGTCGTCGCGAAAAAACAATGAGTACATGGTACGAAAAACATCGAGTGCCTGATATCAGGCATCTGATATGAGGCAAATAAGCTTAACGAAATAAAAAAGCCTGGCAAACCCAGGCTTTTTTGCTTTGGCGGAGAGGGCGGGATTCGAACCCGCGTGTCGTTTCCGACAAACTGATTTCGAGTCAGCCCCGTTATGACCACTTCGATACCTCTCCGTATATGAATTTGTGCTATTGTCTTCAATAGCCTAAAGATGACGCACCAGGCACCGCTTTTATCTGAGTCCTCTGAAGAACTCCTTCAGTATCGCGGAGCATTCCTGCTCCAGCACGCCCCAGACCACGTCGACCCTGTGGTTGAAAGCGCTTACCCTGAACACGTCGATCACTGAGCCTGCAGCTCCGGCCTTCAGGTCGGATGTACCGATGTACAGCGTCCTGATCCGTGACTGGATGATCGCACCTGCACACATTGTACAGGGTTCAAGCGTAACATAAAGGTCGCAGTCTGTCAATCTCCATGTGCCCAACTTCCTGCATGCACGCCTGATTGCTGTCATTTCTGCGTGGAGCGTGGAATCGTTTTTCGACTCCCTTTCATTGTGGCCCCTGGCTATGATCTCGCCGTCCCTGACCACGACCGCTCCAACCGGTGCCTCGGCTTTTTTGCGGGCTTTCTCCGCCTCCCTCAGCGCCTCGGCCATGAATCTCTCATGTGTCAGGAGCTGACGGGCAGGTATATGCGCCATGTCAAAACCTCCGTATGAACGGAATAGTTGCGCACACATGATTATACTACAAAGATGAGAAACAATCAATTGTCTTTATATTACATTATCCGGAAGACGTGCAGCATTACATTACCTGGAAGATGCCGATCTGCCGCTCAGGCTGTATATTATCCGGAACGGCAGGAAAATAAGATATAGTATGCCTATGATCAGGAGCTCCATTACAGTGTCTATAAATCTGTTGAACCTTTCCATGATATCACCGATATTATTATTGGCTTATTTGTCAGGTTTTATGTAATTGCCCTGAACGCGGGCGAAAAAGCTGATTATTGCCCGAATCCTGCGATACAGGGACAAGGCGGGAGGTAAACGGCGTTCCGGTGTCGTATAATTTAGCGGGGTGATATCCTTGGACGGACTCATTTTTATTGTGTTATTCTTCATCGTATTCGTAAAAGTAATTAAAAAAGCATGTGAAAGCGATCACAGGAGCGGCGGCACGTACAAAAGCTATGAACGATATATCGAAGACGACAGAGAGAACTATAGGAATGCAAAAAGCCTGCCGCAGAATGAACGCACAAGGTGGTACGGAAGCAGCTATAACACGGGTTCCGGCACGGATAACGCGGCAGGCAGCGTAAGAAGGCCGGGCGCTTCGGGCAGTCCGGGAAGAGCTGCTATAAAGGATCCATCTGCCAGACCGGCAACGGCAGGCACTCAGAACAGAGCCGCCGGACCGGGCGCTGCTGGTCCGCAGGATGCAGCAGCCAGACCGGACACAGCCGGAATACAGAATACGGCCGGCAAGCAGCATGCGCCCGATGTATCGGACACAGCCGGTGTCCGGAACGTACCCCTAAGGCCGGAAGCAGATGATATGGCAAATGCGGTCGGCATACCGCATATCGTGAGCGATTTCGCACAAGACGGCGACTTAATGGACGTTTACGGCGGACCCGGTGCAGTTATGCAGTCCCTGCCGGATCAGAGCGATGGCAGTGCCGGGCTGCAAAACGGGACAGACACGCAGTATGGATTTGAAATGTACGGCAGCGCACCGACAGATTATTTTGGCGATTTTTCCACTGCAGCAGGCTTGGACTACGGGGAAAATAAGGGCAATGAAAGCATGGCCGGGATCGATACACAGGCATTGATGCCGGATCGGCTGTCAGGCAATGCAAAATTGGAAGAAAGCGCAAAAGGATATTTCACAACAGATCTGAAAGCTTTTGAATACACGGATGTTGCAATAGATTCCCGGATAGACCTGGATGCAGTGATGCCGCAGTTCGAGAAAACTGTTGAAACAGATGGACCGGCTGATTGAGAGATCACCGGTTCTGCAGGCGAAACCCGCATACCGGAGATGCCGGAAATAATTAAGGAGCCTGTTCTTTCTGAACCGTACAGGCTCCTTCTATATGAAACCCCGCGGGATAAGCGGCAGAATCGATCCTGCAATCTGTGAAAATACCTGTGGATTATTCCGGCACTGCGCGGGATTATTCCGGCGATGTTCCTGGCATTTCACACAACATGCCGGCCTGCCGGACAATCCCGCCTATCGTGATTTCCCGCCCGTCGTGGTTTCCCGTATAAGCTCATCCGCAACGGCTTTCGGACCCGTTTACTGTCCCGGGGCGAATGATCATCACCCGGTCATCCCAGGATGGCCTTCAGATCCTCTTCGGGAGTAGATATCGGCTTGATACCGAACTTATCGACCAGCACATTCAGCACGTTGGATGAGAAAAATGCCGGGAGTGACGGGCCGATATAGATATTTTTGAGACCGAGCGCCAGCAGTGTCAGCAGTATGCAGACGGCCTTCTGCTCATACCATGACAGCACAAGCGTCAGCGGGAGTTCGTTCACGGTGCAGCTGAACGCCTCTGCAAGAGCTGTCGCTACCTGTATTGCGGAGTAGGCATCATTGCACTGGCCCATATCCATGATCCTCGGCAGGCCGCCGATCTCGCCAAGGTCAAGGTCGTTGAAGCGGTACTTTCCGCATGCGAGCGTCAGGATCACCGTATCCTTCGGCGTATTCTTCACAAACTCCGTGTAATAGTTCCTTCCCGGTTTTGCTCCGTCGCAGCCGCCTACAAGGAAGAAGTGCCGGATTGCTCCGCTCTTCACGGCATTTATAACAGATTCGGCAGCACCAAGGACAGTGTTGCGTGCGAAGCCTGTCATAACCCATGAACCGCCGTTTATGCCTGTGAAATGCCTGTCTTCCGGCCATCCGCCCAGTTCAAGCGCCTTGTTTATTACAGGCGTGAAATCCTTTTTGCCGTCTGCTTCAGGTATGTGGACAAGTCCCGGATATGCGACCACTGCGGTGGTAAATACCCTGTCGGCATAGGAAGGCTTCGGAGGCATGAGGCAGTTGGTGGTGAACAGGAATGCCCCCGGTACGTCGGCGAATTCCTTCTGCTGGTTCTGCCATGCCGTGCCGAAGTTGCCCTTCAGGTGGGGGTATTTCTTAAGTTCCGGATACCCGTGGGCAGGCAGCATTTCACCGTGGGTGTAGATGTTAATGCCTTTGCCTTCGGTCTGCTCGAGCAACTGCCTGAGATCATGCAGATCGTGACCGCTGACCACGATAAACGGTCCCTTCTCAACTGCCAGCGGGACTCTTGTCGGTACGGGATGGCCGAATTCACCGGTGTTTGCACCGTCCAGCAGTGCCATGCACCTGAGGTTGACATGTCCGAATTCCATAAGCAGATCCAGCCATTCCTCCACTGAATGCTCCCCGCCGACAGCTCTCATTCCCTTGTAGAACCAGGCCATGACTTCCCTGTCTTCCCTGCCGAGTGCTAAAGCATGGTATGCGTATGCGGCCATTCCCCTGATACCCAGCAGAAGTGTGGAACGCAGCGATACGATATCCTCATCGCCGGTCCAGAGCCTGTCCGCAGGGAAATCCTCCGCGCCGCCGAGCCTTGCCTTTTCTTCTCTGACCCGCCTGGTCACATCATCGACGCGCTCCTTGTCAAAGTTAACATTTGTGATAGTGGTGAACAGCCCTTCCAGCATAAGCTCATCCGTATAACTGGCAGGAGCGGTTTTCTCTGCAGCTCGTGCGAGGCCGATCAATGCGCCGGTCAGCTCATCCTGGCCGTTGGCCACTTCCGCAGTTTTGCCGCAGACGCCTGCTCTTGTGCATCCCTTTCCTCCTGCGGTCTGTTCGCACTGAAAACAAAACATACTGCTCATTCGATATTCCCCTTTCGTTGAGTTACCTGTTTTTTCTGTCCGGCGGCCAAAACACTGGGCCGCCGCATATATCAACTTACCCTGCTCCGGGTGCGCTGCAGGCCGGAACCGGTTATTTGGCTGCAGCCACGATGCTTTTATGTCCCCGGATGTTCATAACTTCCCGGGATAGTCATAATGTCAGGGGATGTTTTTGCGTCCCTGGACTTCCGGAGGTTGCGGACCTGTCGGCCGTACATTTCCCTGCGGACTGTCCGGTCACGGCCGCTGCGCCGGTAAGCCTGCGTTCCCGGCCGGACCGTGCCATCGTATGTATATGCATGATGACCGCCGGCCAGTTTGCCTTGACGCGTTCATTGTAGTATAATCCGTGTATCAAATCCGTAACTATAGTTACAAAAAGCAAATAACAGGTGGGGAATATGGAGCCAAAGCATATAGAAATGATACAGAGCACAGCAAAGGACTGCATGCTCTTCAGGGACATGAGCGTCGAGGAACTGTCGGCACTTCTGACATGCCTTGATTTCAGGGTCCGCAGTTTCGGCAGGAATGATATCATCAACATGGCGGGCGATCCTTTCGAAGGCATAGGTGTAGTGGTCGACGGACAGGTGGCTGTGGTCAAGGAGAATGTAGCCGGAGAGAGATTGGTTTTCGACATTCTCGGCAGGGGAGAATTGTTTGGCGAAATGGCCGCGTTCACCGGGGTGCGCAAATGGCCGGCGACTATCATAGCAAACTCGGACTGCACTGTGATGTATGTGCCGGCCGATAAGCTGGTGGGGCAATGCTCGAATTCCTGCATCGCCCATACGAGGCTGATCATGAACATGCTCGGGATACTGTCCCGAAAAGCGCTGACGCTCAACCGCCAGCTGGAATACCTGTCGATAAAGAGCATCAGGGGCAGAATAGCAAGCTTTCTGCTGGAGCAATATAAGAAACACGGGAAAACGACTTTCATGCTGACGATGAACAGGAATGAACTGGCGGATTTCCTCAATGTGGCAAGGCCGTCCCTGTCGCGTGAGATGTGCAGGATGCGGGATGAGGGGATGATCGATTTCCACAGGTCGTCAGTCCGGATCAGGGACGTGGAAGCGCTGAGGGCAGCCGCACAGGGGCTGAACTGATCCGGCAGTAGACTGTCCGGCAGATTGGAGTATACCAAAATGAGTTTAAAACCCTGAAATATTGGTATTTATAAAAAACAGAATGTAATCCTGAAAACATGCTGTATGGCCAGCAAGGAAAGGGCTAGGAGAGTGGATATGAGAGCAAAAACACCGCGTGAATCCATGGTGGAAATGACTGAACTGGTGCTGCCCAACGATACCAACCTGCTCGGCAACCTGCTGGGCGGAAGGCTGATGCACCTTATTGACATAGCAGGCGCAATGGCTGCCCAGAGACACTGCAACCGCGCTGTTGTGACGGCCTGCATAGACAGTGTCGATTTCAGGCATCCCGTGAAGCAGGGCAGGGCCGTGATCCTCAGGGCAAAAGTGACCTGGGTGGGACGAACTTCTATGGAAGTACGCGTAGATGTATTTTCCGAGGATTTCCTGACGGGAAACCGGGAATTCAACAGCAATGCATACCTGACATTCGTTGCAGTCGATTCCGAAGGCAAACCCGTGGAAGTGTGCGGCCTGTGCCCCGAAACAGAAGATGAAAAGAAGGAATACGAAGCTGCCATTAAGAGACGTGAAGAAAGACTCAGGAGGCGGAATGCGATGCAGAGCGTTATGATGCGATGCGACGCAGAGCAATAGAATGCATTGCATCACACTGCGGTGCAACGAGCCTGGCGGCCGTTCTTGTGACGGCCGCTACAGATCATTCTCCTCATCGTCATAGAAAGAGAGTTCCATCAGTTCGTTATACAGTCTTTCGATTTCGTCATATTCCTCGTACTGCTGGTTCTCGACGTCATCGAGGAATTCCTCGACCTGCTCGATATCGGCAAACTCAAAGTCCTCATCGATGTTCTGCGCCAGTTCGTTGATCCTTTCGAAAATCTCGTGCCTTTCTGTCATATGTGACCTCCGTTCCCAAATGATTTCTTAGTAATTTCGGTTAAATATTATGAGTAATGATGCGTTATTTATTCGCACTCGTTGCAGCAGCACTTATGCATTTTTCAGAGGCCCTGCATCCAGGAAACAGGCATTCCTCCGTCAAATGCAGGCGACAAAACCGTGTTTCTGTGGTAAAATATAAATGGAACCAGATCTCCACAATTAGAAAATAAAGGCTTAAACTTTACTATTGACTTTATGTTGCTTTATCTGCTACAATAGTAAAGCGCGGCCGGGCAATACGGGTCCGCTGAAGCCAAAAGCAAGGCGGATCAGCGGTTGCAGATCGCAGATGAGTCGCAGGTCTGCATACGCGGCAGGCCGGCAGAGACATGGCGGCGTAGCTCAGTTGGCTAGAGCATGCGGTTCATACCCGCAGTGTCGTTGGTTCAATTCCGACCGCCGCTACCAGAGATCATGTACGTGCTGTGACATGTGCATGACCAGCGCGGCCCATTGGTCAAGCGGTTAAGACACCGCCCTTTCACGGCGGTAACAGGGGTTCGAGTCCCCTATGGGTCACCACTGAAGCAGGAGGACGTAAGATTATTCTTCGGCCTCCTGCTTCAACATAATTTCAACATCACCGGAAAGCGAAACGAGCCTCACAAAGTGAGGCTTTTTTAGTTCTGGTGCCCGGCGTGTAAGTAAGTCAGCCATTATGGATCCAGGCACATTGTGCAATATCTTGCTGACTTACGTGCCAGGCACCTTTATTTTTGATATACTAAATATGGTAATTCGCTGAAAGGTGGTAGTTCTGTGAAAAAGCGGTTTGAACCCGGCAAAACTGCGCTGCTGCTGATAGTGATCAACTTTGTACAGGCTGCGCTGATTGGTGCGGTTTTGCTGTACATCATAGAAACGAACAAAGGCACAGAACTGATTACAGACCCATGGAGCATGATCCTTCTTTCTATTATTGCCGCTTCAGTGGCAATTGACAGCATAATCGTTTTCAAGGGCCGGTCCGGCCTGGTCCGAACCGGGATCGAGTTCAGACTGCTGGAAGATACGCTGGCGAAAGTGGAGAAACTGAATACCACACTTCGTGCCCAGAGGCATGATTTCATGAACCACCTCCAGGTGGTCCACTCGCTGATAGAGATGGACGAATACAAGGCTGCGGCTGAATATATAGAGAAGGTATATGACGACATCCAGCGCGTAAGCAGGGTGATGAAAACTTCCGTCGCCGCTGTCAATGCGCTTCTCCAGGCAAAGCTGATGGCGTGTGAAAAGCAGGACATCTCCATGGAACTCGATGTCAGGACCCAGCTGAAGGACCTGGCGCTCCCGTCATGGGAGTTCTGCAGGGTCCTTGGGAACCTCATCGACAATGCCATATATGCGGTCCTTGAATCAGACGATGAAAAATATATCAGGATCGAACTGTATGAGGATCTGAGATACCACTATTTCAGGGTACTGAACAGCGGGAAGCCCATACCGGCCGAGCTGGCCGGCAGGATATTCGAAGCCGGTTTCACGACGAAAGGGGACAAAGGAGAAGGGATGGGACTTGCCATAGCCAAAAGGATCGTCGGAGAATACGGAGGCAGTATCGGGGTTTCAATGGAAGGAGACCTGACCGTTTTTGCCGGGCAGATCCCCAGGCAGCATGCCGGTATCGAACATTGACCCGATCCTGTGATGATTCCGGACCGGACATGCAGGCATGCCCCGTTTGCCTGAGAGAATCTCCGCGGCCATCCTGGTGCCGGTCCCATCCTGTACCGGCGGGTGCAGGGTGGCATTGATCCGCGCATGTGACATTTCAGCAGTCCTTATGTATTTTTCAGAGGTTTCGTATCCAATCCACGACAAATATGCAGTAGAGTATTATTGCGAATCAGAAAATCAGAAAGGACAGGAGGTGCCGATATGGATTTTGCCGCAATTCTCGCCGACTACAGCTGGATACCGCTGTTATGTATTGCTGCCGGGTTGATCCTTATCATAATTGAGATGTTCCATCCAGGCTTTGGCGTGCCGGGTGTCATGGGGATAGTCCTTCTTACGGCCGGAATCATACTGTATGCAAAAACTGTACTCCAGGCTCTCATTTTGATAGCCGTCGTACTGGCGGTGCTGGGAGCCGCTCTTGCGCTGGTGCTCCAGTCGGCGTCGAAAGGCCGCCTGGCAAAGCATATCGTGCTGGACAGCACAGTCGATGATGACGATAGGTTCTCCGCAACCGATGACCTCAGTTACCTGGTGGGAAGCGAAGGAAGGACGCTGTCGGTGCTGAGGCCGTCAGGGATAGCAGATTTCAACGGCGTCAGGCTGGATGTGGTATCAGAAGGAGAATACATCCCGAAGGGTACTCTTGTGTTCATCGATAAGATCGAAGGTAACAGGATAGTCGTAAAGCGTAAACAGGTACCTGACAGACATGAAGCATGATCCGGCGTAATGACGGAAAAGCCCTGCAGATGCGACGGAAGCAAAATACCGGTGCAGCGGCTGCAAAGCGGATCGCGGTGTTGTGCTTTTGACCGGAATACGGTATTGTGGACAGCGGTATTGCCAATACTTTAGACAAATCCCGGATTGGCTGCGTATAAAGGGTGAGATGCCTGCAAATTTATACTGAAAGGAGAGGTCGTTATGGAACTCTTGTTACCAATCGCAATCGTGTTTATAGTCGTCATTTTCCTGGTCCTCTTTTTCAACTTTATCCCGATAGGGCTCTGGATATCTGCGTTTGCAGCAGGTGTGCGCGTCGGCATATTCACGCTTGTCGGAATGAGGCTCAGGAGAGTAACCCCCAACAAGATCATCCTGCCGTTGATAAAAGCGAGAAAAGCCGGGCTTGATGTCAGTGTCAACCAGCTGGAAGCACACTACCTGGCAGGCGGGAACGTGGATAAGGTCGTAAATGCGCTGATTGCTGCCAACAGGGCGAATATGGATCTTCCGTTTGCCAGGGCCGCCGCTATCGATCTTGCAGGCAGGGATGTGCTGGAAGCCGTGAAAATGAGCGTCAATCCCAAGGTTATCGAAACGCCCAACATATCGGCAATGGCCAAGGACGGTATAGAACTGCTCGTCAAGGCGCGCGTCACGGTCAGGGCGAACCTCGAAAGGCTTATAGGAGGAGCAGGCGAGGCAACTATCATAGCCAGGGTAGGCGAGGGTATCGTAACCACTGTCGGCAGTTCCGAATCGCACAAAGACGTGCTCGAAAATCCTGACCTGATATCCCGTACAGTACTCGAAAAAGGTCTTGATTCCGGCACGGCATTCGAAATACTGTCCATCGATATAGCCGATGTTGATGTTGGCAGGAATATTGGCGCCCAGCTGCAGATGTCCCAGGCAGAAGCCGACAGGAATATCGCCCAGGCCAAGGCGGAGGAAAGGCGCGCGATGGCTGTTGCAAGGGAGCAGGAAATGAAGGCGCTGGTGCAGGAAATGAGGGCAAGGGTCGTGGAAGCCGAGGCAGAAGTGCCCAAAGCCATGGCCAATGCGCTCAACAGCGGGAAACTTGGCGTTATGGATTATTACAACCTGCAGAACCTTATATCTGACACACGTATGAGGGAATCGATCTCGAAGATCAACAAAAATGATGCGGACAATAAAGAAGGGAATTAAGCCGGACGAAAGGCATCTACAGGAAGGGTATCGCTATGAAAAAAGGATGGAATAACCCGTTTTATATCGATCCGGCCGCAAAATCCGGTCTTTCACCTGATCCAGGTATCCTGAGGGCGCTGGCTGCGGACCAGAGAAACAGACGCGGTATTGGCGGGGCGAGTGGCTATGCGCATGGCGTGACATTTGGAAGGTCACAGCCGGTCCGGCCTGACGCTCGTGCCATGGGACAGGGCGCTGCCGGGACCCGGGGCGTGGCGGGCGGCCCTGCAGTTAAGGCAGCAGGGGCACCGGAAGCTCTTTCTGACGCAGCAAGGGTGATGCGAGGTACAGGAACTGCAGGATCCACCGGGTCTGCCGGTCCTGTCCGGACGGGTTCCCTGTCAGCGGGAAAACCAGGATATGAAGCCGGTGCAGCTGGCAACCATGCGAAGACAGGTTCAGGGACGGCAAACAAGACAGCCAGCAAAAATCCGGGAGGTAATCCGGGCCGCGCTCAGACCAGCGCTGCCTCCCGGTATGCGGACGGCCTCGGACTGCTCTTTTCAGAAGACGATCTGCTCAGGGGATTCATCATGGCCGAGGTGCTTGGCAGGCCCAAGTGCCTGAGAAGAGGCGGTGGCTTGTTTTGAGCATAAAAGTTCTGATAGCTGATGATGACGAGGGTATGAGGCTCGTTCTGAAAAAAGCCGTGGAGAGATCCGGCGGTTTCGTTATCGCAGGCGAAGCGGAGGACGGCGGCGCCGCTCTCCGCCTTTTTGAATCAGAGCGGCCGGGCGTCGTGTTTCTCGATGTTGAGATGCCGGTCATGTCGGGCATCGAGTGCGCCAAGAGGATCGCTGACATAGATCCCAGGACCGTCATCATTTTTGCAACAGCCCATGAATCATATATGCCTGAAGCTTTCGAGGTATATGCCTTCGATTATCTTATCAAACCATTCAGATTGCAGCGCCTTGAACAGACGTTGGAAAGGATAAAAAGCATCGGCAGGTTCAGGCATGGAGCATATGAGAACAGGGAGCAAGGCAGCCGGGACGGGGAGCAAAACAGACCGGACAAAACAGCCGCGCCGGCCGGTGCGCCAAAAAAACCGAATTTCCACAAAAAACTGATTATCCGGAACAAAGAAGGCATAAGCATTGTCGATACGAAGGAAATCATCCTGATACAACGGGAAGACAAGTCTACGGCGGTCTATACGGCACAGGACAGGTACATCACATCCGAGAGCCTGGGTGATATAGAGCAGAGGCTTGAGGGCAGTGAGTTCATGAGTTGCCACAAGTCATATATAATAAACATCAACTATATTGACAGGATCTATCCGTATGGACGCTGGACATATATCGTAAAGCTTAAGGGGACCGACAAGGATGCGCTGATGACCCGCGAAAGCTTTGAGAAGCTTGAGGAGATACTGGAGTAGCACCATCTCATTTGTTCATTGATTTTAGAAAGTTTGCAGCGTTGTCATTTTTGCTGCAGAATTCCTGAGTACCGCTCACGGTACCGGGCAGCGCGCCAGGTTCTCCTGGTTATTTACGTGGGTTTTTATCCGGGACCGTTTTATATATCTCCGGCTTGAATATCACGACTGCCAGCGGAGGCACACAAATATCGATGGAATATGGCCGTCCGTCGTGACCCTCCGGGTTTGCCCGGACGCCGCCGAAATTTCCGACATTGCTGCCGCCGTACATTTCTGAGTCGCTGTTCAGTATTTCCCTGTAGTATGTGTCATAAGGGACGCCGATCCTGTAACCGCTGCGGACGACAGGCGTGAAATTGCACACGAACACCAGCGTATCCTCAGGTTTTGAGCCTTTGCGGAGGAAGGACACTGTGCTGTTGTCCCGGTCATTGCAGTTGATCCATTCGAACCCGTCATAGCTGAAGTCGATCTCGTGCATCGCCTTTTCCGTCCTGTAAAGCATGTTCAGGTCGCGCACGTAGTCCCTGAGCCTGCGGTGCATATCGTAATCAAGCAGGTGCCAGTCAAGGCTCTGGTTGAAATTCCACTCTATAAACTGTCCGAACTCATTGCCCATGAACATCAGCTTCTTACCAGGGTGGCCGAACATGTAACCGTAAGTCACCCTGAGCCCGGCGAACTTCTGCCAGTAGTCGCCGGGCATCTTGCCTATCATCGAGCGTTTGCCGTGCACCACCTCGTCATGGGACAGCACCAGTATGAAATTTTCGCTCATCGCATACATTATCGAGAATGTCAGCAGTTCATGGTGATACTTCCTGTAGACCGGGTCCATGCTCACATACCTGAGGTAATCGTTCATCCAGCCCATGTTCCATTTGTATGAGAACCCGAGGCCGCCTGTATAGGGAGGTTTCGTTATCATCGGCCACGTGGTGGATTCCTCGGCTATCATCATTATCCCCGGGAAATGGCTGAATACCGCTGAATTGAGCTGCTTCAGGAACCCGATGGCTCCGAGGTTTTCCTTTCCGCCGTATTCGTTGGGTATCCATTCGCCCTCTTTCCTTCCGTAGTCCAGGTAAAGCATGGAGGCCACGGCATCGACCCTGATGCCGTCGACATGGTACTTGTCGAACCAGAATACCGCGTTGGAGACGAGGAAACTCCTGACCTCGTTGCGGGAATAGTTGAATATGTAAGTGCCCCAGTCGGGGTGTTCGCCCCGGCGCGGGTCCAGGTGCTCGTACAGCGCAGTGCCGTCGAACCTTGCAAGCCCGTGGGCGTCTTTAGGGAAATGGGCAGGCACCCAGTCGATGATCACGCCGATCCCGTTCAGGTGGCACTGGTCCACGAAATACATGAAATCCTCGGGCCGCCCATAGCGGCTGGTGACTGAATAGTAGCCGGTGACCTGGTATCCCCATGAATCATCGAGGGGATGCTCTGAAACAGGCAGCAGTTCTATATGGGTGTAGCCCATATCCTTAACATATTGCACCAGCTTGCCCGCAAATTCCCTGTACGTCATGAAGCGGTTGCCTTCGGCACGTGCCCATGAACCGAGATGCACTTCATATATGGATACCGGTTTGTCGAACGTGTTGCCGGCATCCCTGTTTTTGATCCATTCATCATCATGCCACTCGTATGTGCCCAGTTCGCATACTACTGAAGCCGTGCCCGGCCGGAGTTCGCTGTGGAAAGCATAAGGATCGGCTTTCAGGATGATGTCGTCCGATTGCGTACGTATCTCGTACTTGTATACTTCGCCCGGATGGATATCAGGAATAAATGCAGCCCACACTCCCGAGCTTCCCATGGGTTTCAGCGGATGGGCTCGCCCGTCCCAGTGGTTGTAATTGCAGACAAGGCTGACGCTTTTCGCATTGGGTGCCCAGACTGCAAAATGCGTACCAGTCCGGCCGTTGACCGTCATGGGGTGAGCGCCGAGCTTTTCGTATATTTTCTGATGGCTGCCTTCATTGAAAAGGTAAAGGTCATAATCCGTGATGAATGCAGCTGAAACATCCGCACCTTCATTGACGTTTATCCGAAGACTCATCCTTTTTATTCTCCCCGCAGCACGTTTTTTGTGAAGTCCGGACTGATTTTCGCTCATTTGCCGGACCTGGCCGACATCGTCAGTATCTGTTCCGTATGGCTGGGAAGCTACCCGGTGCCATAGCCGGCATGCCGCCCGCTTTGTGTGGCTGAATAACCGTTAAATACGCACATCCTGTATGGCGCCTGGTGTATGCAGCAGGCAGCTGCCCATCAGGAGCATGGCTAATGTCCGCACAACCATGTATATGCATATCTTTGCTCATATTACTGTATTTTTCTCTTAAACACCGCGATGACATGCCTGGACTGGCCTTCCGCCATATTGGTGTCAAAGCATGAGACCAGTTCCCATCCTTCAGCGCCCATTTCGTTCAGCGTTGCCTGGAAAGTGTCCAGGTCGAGGATACCTCCCAAAAAGCCTTTCAGATCGAACCTGACTGTCTGGTACTGCCATCTGTCCACAGAAACCTCTCCTTTCACCGTCGGTATCCTTTCGCCGCCGGTATAGCAGGCCGCACCTGTATGGACTGATCCGGCCGTGCTTACGGATGCCGGCTGGTCTGATGCCGTCATCAACATTATACTACTATTCCCGGCACTTTTCCTCCCGGGTATGGTTTTCGGGTGTCGCGGACTGATTTTCCCGGGGCCGGGAGCTGCTTTTCCACGGACCGGGACGTTTCTTGCTGTAAAGGCTCTTCCCCGGACCTGGGACGGGTCTTCATCAAAGGATCTTCACCCGGGCCGGGGATGGTTCGTTCCGGAACCGCTTTTTCCCGGGCTGGGGATGGTTTGTTCCCGGAAATGCCGATGCTGGTTTCACAAGCAATTTAGATATGATAAAAAATTAACATATACATGGAAGCGATAATGTAGTAAAATAAGACATGGCATGTTTGCCAGACTTTTCACACAACAGCTGAAAAATATGGCAGTTTCGGGGAAAACCGGCGCGGAAATCCGGGCAGTTCCGGCGTCACGATATCGACGATATCAGTTCCGGCATAAAGATATCAGTTGCGGCGACATGATGCTTGATGACCGGCCTGCGCTGCACCGGAGGACCGGCTGTTGAACAACGATAAAATCAATTATGAAAGGGGTCATAGAATGATTTACTCACATGAGGTTGAAAGAATGACGTGTGTTGCAAAAGGGCCGAACCATGGTCCGGCACCGATCCCTCAGGAAGGGAAATGGGTACAGGCCAAAGAGATCAAGGACATTTCCGGCCTTACGCACGGAGTGGGCTGGTGCGCGCCTCAGCAGGGTACCTGCAAGCTCACCCTGAACGTCAAGGACGGGATAATCCAGGAAGCCCTGGTGGAGACGGTCGGATGCTCCGGAATGACACATTCAGCCGCCATGGCAGCGGAGATACTCCCTGGCAAAACGATACTTGAGGCACTGAACACAGACCTGGTCTGCGACGCCATCAATACGGCCATGAGGGAACTGTTCCTCCAGATAGTTTACGGCAGGAGCCAGACTGCTTTCTCGGAAGGCGGACTTCCTGTCGGCGCGGCTCTCGAGGATCTTGGAAAAGGCCTGAGGAGCCAGGTGGGAACCATGTACGGAACACTGGCCAAGGGACCCAGGTATCTTGAAATGGCTGAAGGCTATGTGACCCGTCTCGCGCTTGACGAAAATGATGAGATCATTGGCTATGAATTCGTACATCTCGGCAGGATGATGGAAATGATAAGGAAGGGCACGGACGCCAATGAAGCCATGAAGAAGGCAACGAACAGGTACGGCAGGTTCGATGAAGGCGTAAAATTCGTCGATCCGAGAGAAGAATAAACGGGGGAGGGTCAAGGACATGGCATTGTTTGAAGGTTATGAAAGAAGGATAAACCAGATAAATGCCGCACTGAGCAAGTACGGCATTGCTTCGATCGAAGAAGCCAGAAAGATATGCGAAGAAAAGGGCATCGATGTGCATGGCATCGTAAAGGGGATCCAGCCGATCTGCTTTGAGAATGCATGCTGGGCATATACTGTAGGCGCTGCCATAGCTATCAAGAAAGGATGCAGGAAGGCAGCCGATGCTGCAGAAGCTATAGGCGAAGGACTGCAGTCATTCTGCATCCCTGGTTCGGTCGCCGATGAAAGGAAGGTCGGCCTCGGCCACGGCAGGCTCGGAGCCATGCTGCTCCGCGAAGAGACAAAGTGCTTCGCTTTCCTGGCAGGACATGAATCCTTTGCTGCCGCAGAGGGTGCCATAGGCATAGCAAAATCCGCCAACAAGGTAAGGAAGGAACCCCTCAGGGTAATACTCAACGGTCTTGGAAAGGATGCCGCCCAGATAATCTCAAGGATCAACGGCTTTACATATGTCCAGACCAAATTCGATTACAGCACAGGCAAGCTCGGGATAGTAAAGGAGATCCCCTACTCGAACGGCGAGAGGGCCAAGGTAAGATGCTACGGTGCCGACGATGTGCGCGAAGGCGTTGCCATTATGCACCATGAAAAAGTCGACATCTCCATCACCGGAAACTCCACCAACCCGACGAGGTTCCAGCATCCCGTGGCAGGAACCTACAAGAAGGAATGCAATGAGCTGGGCAGGAAATATTTCTCGGTCGCTTCCGGCGGAGGCACCGGAAGAACGCTGCATCCGGACAATATGGCTGCAGGCCCTGCTTCTTACGGCATGACCGATACAATGGGCAGGATGCATTCCGACGCCCAGTTCGCAGGATCATCATCGGTACCTGCTCACGTTGAGATGATGGGACTCATCGGCATGGGCAACAACCCGATGGTCGGTGCAACCGTCTCCGTGGCTGTCGCCGTCGAAGAGGCAATGAACAGGTAATTCCTGTAGGCCGTATGACTGCAGTGACAGATGATATCGGCAGTATCAGGCGATATTGCCGGAGTTCCGGGAAATTATCCCGATGATCATCCGGGCAGTTAAGAAAAAAGGTTCAGAAACCGGATAAAAACCGGATAATCCGGTCCGCAGACAAACAAAATTGCCGCTCTGCGTAAATGCAGGGCGGCTTTCTTTGCTTTACTGAGTCGATCATTTCAGCCCGTGCTGCAAGGACTCCCTGAGGCCTGCTATTTCGGAGAATACCAACTCTTCCGAAAATCCTGCATCCAAAAGCGGCCGGAGAACATCCTTTTCAGGATCGGGCTTGTATGTTTTCAGTGCGGTCATATTTCCTTCCAGCGCATATTTGCCCATGGCGGCGGGGATAAGCACGGATTCGCCTGCCCTGACAGGAAGCCGGCCTTCTTCCCATTCGATGGTGCCTGACCCCGAAACGAACACATAGATGTGGAACCTGCTTCCGTCGGCGATGTCATCTGCCGAGCCGCTGACATCGTATATCTCCGTGCAGAAGTAGCGGTTCGCGACCACTATCCTGCGCGTGCTGCCTGCTGAAAGCGGGAGCGTTATGCCGGTGCACTTTTTCCCTGTGCCGGCCGAACTGAAGTTTATAACGTCAAGCGCCTTCTGTATATGCAGTTCCCTCCCGACGCGCCCGTAATCATACACCCTGTAAGTCGTGTCGGAGTTCTGCTGGATCTCTGCGATGATTATGCCTTTGCCTATTGCGTGGATCATGCCCGCAGGGATGTATATGACATCGCCGGCAGACACTTCGATGGTATTGAGACAGCTCTCCACATCGTTCCTGGCGACCGCTTCGGCGAAACTCTCGCGGGTAGTGCCCGGCACGACGTCATATACGAGCTTTGCGTCGGGTCTTGCGCTTATTATATACCACATTTCGGTTTTTCCGTATTCGCCGTTCTCATTTGCCAGGGCGTACCCGTCATCAGGATGGACCTGTACCGACAGGTTTTCCTGTGCGTCGATGAATTTTACCAGCAGCGGGAATTTATCGACATCCTGCTGCGGCAGCGCCTCGCCGATCAGCTTCCTGCCCAGCGCTTTTATCAGTCCGGGAAGGGGGATCCCCTCATATTCCCCGTTTGCCACGATACTTGAGCCATTTTTATGGCATGCTATTTCCCAGCTCTCAGCGACATTGCCCTCGGCAGGCAGAGGTTTGCCCAGGGACGCCAGGTTTCTGCCGCCCCATACGTAATCCTTGTATAATGGTTTGAACTTCAGCGGGTACATTGCTACAGCCTCCCGGATCTGTCGGTTTCCATGGGTTGACCTTTTTGCCCGGGACAGCCCGTCCCGGCAGCATAACCGTTTATTGCCGGACAGCACGTCTCTGTAGTACGTCCGGTTTACGCACAGCAGCCCTACCTTTGCTGCAGCCGGTCCGTTCAGCCCTTCTCTGTGGTATGGGCCGTTTACGTGGCAAAGCCGGTTTCCATGGAATGATCAGATTTCTGGTAATATAAAATCAAGAGATAGTATATAGTATCAGGGATACTATTGCAATGTGATATTCAGAACTGGCCTTGTATGGTAAAATAATGTCTGATATGCAATGTATCCCGTATTGTGGCGGTATCTGCAACGTGACAGCGCACAGGCAGCGGGTCCCAGCGGGATGGCAGTCAACCGGATCGAGGCGATGAGGCTATGGGAAATAATGCTGTTTCGGAAAATATAGCAGTTGAGGTAAGGAACCTTACGAAAAAATACGGAAGGAACACTGCGTTGCAGGATCTTTCCTTCGGGATCGGAAAGGGCGAGATATTCGGCCTGTTCGGTCCCAACGGGGCTGGCAAATCCACGTTCCTGTCGATACTTGCGACGATCCTGAAGCCGACTTCGGGCGACATCATGGTTAACGGATACAGCGTACGTGAGCAGCCCGACAAAGTGAAGGGCGAGATAGGCTATGTGCCGCAGGACATCGCCCTGTACCCGATGCTTTCCGGCAGGGACAACCTGGATTTCTGGGCGGGCATATACGGTCTCCGCGGAAAACTTAAGAAGGAAAGGATCGAAGAGGCTATCGAGGTCGTCAGGCTCGGGGACAGGATAAAAGACAGGGTGTCGCATTATTCCGGCGGCATGAAGAGAAGGCTGAACATCGCCGTATCGCTGATGCACCATCCAAAGGTGCTGCTGATGGACGAGCCGACAGTCGGCGTAGATATCCAGTCCCGCAGCTTTATACTGGAAGCGCTTTCCGCGCTGAAAAAGGAAGGCAGGACCATCATATTCACCAGCCACTACGTCGATGAACTGGAAACACTTTGTGACAGAATAGCCATCATGGCCAAGGGCAGGATTCTCGCAATGGGATCGCCCGATGAACTGAAAAAGTCCAGCGCAGCAGATGACCTGGAAACTGTGATGCTGAAACTGGCAGGTTCAAATGCAGGATAAGGCAGGGAGTGATGACAATGAGTAAAGGTACGAGAAAAATGATTATTGCCGCGGCAATAATCGTACTCGTCGCCGCGCTCATCTATTGCGTATGGCTGGTACTGTCCCGTAAAAGCACGGCGGAACTGTACCTGGAAGCGGAAAAGAAGAGATTCGCAGAATTTGTCAATGATATAGAAGAGAGATATACCTCGCTGAAAAGCATATACCAGCCGTATATGGAACAGCGGTACAGCAGCAGGACGGAACTTTCCCTGAAAGTCTCCGGCGGGCTCGAATCATTCGGGTTCAGCGATGCAGGTGCGGTTACGGACATATTGGGCAAATCGAAGCTGATCGTCAAAACCAGGACGGACCCGGCCATGGGGATCTCGGACACGGAAGCTAATCTGCTCCTTGAAAGGGCGCCTTTCCTGAATGCCCGGCTGTATTCCGATCCTCAGACAATATGGCTTTCGATCCCGGATTTCCTGCCTGACAGGTATTTCAGCGTGCGTCGGGATGACCTTGAAGGCCTTTACGACAGGTTCTCGATACCGGTCAAACCGCTGAGGCTCGTTAGCGGCAGGGCAATCGCGGCGAACATTTGCTTTGACAGCAAAGCTTTCAAAGAATCTGCAGACAGGCTTGCCGATATCTGGGCGGGATACCTAACTGATGATACGGTCACTGATAACGGTACGGGCGTCGAGAACATAGGCGGCCATGACATTGAGGGCAGAAAGATACTCGTCACGCTTGACGAGGAGAAGGCGACATCGCTGCTGAAAGAACTTCTGTCGGCCGCAGCCGATGACGACGCCCTGCTGACCTTTACTTACGGCAATTTTGCCGGTATTTCCGAACTGCTTGACGATGCAGGACTGTTCAGGCTGTTCAGCTACCTGGATGGATCCGGGACAGTGCTGCTGAGCGATTATGAAAAAGAGATACTGACAAGACTCAATGTCCGCAAGGATGTGGAAAAGCTCAGTGAAGCACTGAAGAAGACCGCGGGATCCTACCGGCTGAGAAACGGTTTCAGAATGCACGTTATGCTGGACAGGAACGGAGACATCGTCCAAAGGAGAGTCAGCCTGGACTTTCTCAATACTGCAGGCGGCGATTCGTTCAAAGTGGATATACAGACAGGCAGCGGCTTTAACGGGCACAGTTCTGTCAGGCTGACCCTTACGGAATATGAACAGGACAACACGGCCAATGAAAAGAGAGTGACCGAACTGTCTGTTGATTCCGTGATGAATGGGGCCAATGAATCCCTGAAAGAAGGGAATATAGATATAAGCTATTCTATCACAGAGGCTGGTGAGATGACCCGGATCGATATCGGTATCGGCATTTCCGACAAAATCGATGGCAGGACGCAGAAACGGATCAGCAGCATCACTGCTGAAGCTGATATATCCGGTGCGATAGAAGGGAGCATAAGCGCTTACATCGAAAACACGTCCTGGGACAACAAAAAGCAGAACAAGACCAACAGCACCACCGGGATAAAAGTGGATGCGGATCTGCCGTTCCTCGGGATCAGCGGTCTTTCCGCCTCAATGAGCATTGCGGACGAAGACGTTTTCGGCATAGATGAATTTTCGCTGCCGGATTTCAGCAAAGAGGCGGTAATGGACCTGTACGCCGCTTCCGATTCAGACATCGATAAGCTTGGGTTTGAAATAATGGCGTCTTTCGGGACGTTCTACCTCAACAACAAGTATATATTCGATGCGCTGCTGGGCTGGTGAGGTAATGATATACGCGGATCAGCCGGACTGACGACAGGCCGGGACGATTTACGGGGGTCTGATAGCCGATATGACTTCATTTATAGCGCTCCTCAAAAATGACATCAGGCTTTTCCTCAGGGACTGGAAGGCATGCATTCTGCTGCTCATTACCCCTGTGTTCTTCATATCCTTTTTCACCTATGCACTGTCGCCGTACCTGGAAGAGAGCAGCTTCATAGAGCCATTCCCGATAGCACTGGTGGACAAGGAGAATACGACGCAGACGAGGATGCTCATCAACCAGGTCGAGGAGATAAGCATATTCAGTGAAGTTCTCAGAATGGACGAGGAAGAGGCGCTGCAGAGCCTGGCCGACAAGGAGGTCGGCGGCGTGATAATCATCCCGGAGGATTTCACCAACAGCGTTTCGATGGGGGAGAACAAGCCGGTCACCGTTATCAGCAACGGGGCGATGCCTCTCCAGGCATATATAGTGAAAAACACGGTCCAGAGCGCAGCTAACCTCGTGACGGCGGCACAGGGCGCGATAAACACCATCTGGCATTATGACACAGAAGCAGGGCTTTCCTACGATGAAAAGGACGCAAGGTTCAACGAAGCCGTCATGGATTACATACTTGCTGCGCTTGCTAGGACATCCATATTCGAATCCGAGAAAGCTGCAGGAGATTACAGCGTCACACCCGCTGAGTATTTCACCGCAGCCCTGATTGTCGTTTTCATGATGTTTGCCGGCATGCCGGGGATGAAGATGCTCGTGACCGAGCGGACAGGCGGCATCACATCAAGACTTGCTGCAGCGCCGGTAAGGATGTGGAAGGTGGTCCTCTCAAAGCTGCTGGTTTCCATTATGCTGCTTGTGGTCCAGTTTGGCGTCATAATACTTTTGACTTCGAAAATTTTCAACAATTACTGGGGAGCGCCGGTAAAGGATGTACTGATACTGTTTGGGGGTATCATCCTCGCAGTCAGCGCTTGGTCGGTGTTTACGGCGGCTGTTTCGCCGACGCCGGCTTCGGCCGATATCATTGGGAATCTTGGCATACTGCTGATGGCTGTGCTGGGCGGGAGCATATACCCGCTTACTTCGATGCCTGAAGGCATCCGCAGGATCAGTGTGTTCACGATAAACAGGTGGGCAATGGACGGGTTCATGGTCCTGTTTTCGGGCAGCAACGTCACGGATACCGGCACACATGCCCTGGTGCTTGCCGTGATGGGCCTGGTCCTGTTCGCAGCTTCTGCCCTCATACTGAGGTTGGCCGGAAGGAGGGAGGCAAGATAAGGCTTTTGTCAGTTACGTTCTACAAGCTGAAAATGATGCTGGCGGACAAGCTTTTCTTCGCTGCGATGATAATCATCCCGATGCTGATAACGGTTGCGGCGGGATACGCGCTAAGGTATGAGAAGCTGAATACCATACCTGTCGCCGTCGTGGATGAGGACATGAGCAGCAGCTCGCAGTTGCTGACTGACCGGCTGAAAGGCAAGGAAGGCATCAGCCTTATCCTCGCCGGCAGGGAAGAAGCAGAGAAGATGCTGGAGAACAGCCAGGTAGAACAGGTCTATATCATAAAGCCGGGGTTCGAAGAAGCCCTGGAGCGCGGAGAAAGCGAAGGGCTGATAGAAATGCACAGCTCGCCGTCGTCATATTCGGCCGGTTTTGTCAGGGAGGTCGTGGCGGGCGAAGCGTTCAGGCTGATAATGAACAATATGGCCGCCAACAGTGTGACGAGCAAGTACGACGAACTTGGGATAGACATGGGAAGCGGTTTCAGGGACGAGGTGATCGCGTACTCCGATTCTTTCTGGGAGCCGGAACCGCTGATGACCATAGACTACAGAGAACTAAGAGGGACAGCCGCCGAATCCGTCGACAGGGTTTCGATGCCGGCTGCGACAGCATCATCCGCCGGGCTGATCACTGCATTCATAATGTTCTTCATGCTGTTCGGAAGCGGCTGGCTTGTGGAGGAAAGGACCAACGGCACCATAAAGAGGCTGAGCGCCGGTCACGGAGCGGTGGCCGTATCTTTCGGGGGCAGCATCCTGGCGCTTTTTGCGGCAGGCATACTGCAGGTCGTGATGTTTGGCGCGATCCTGAAGCTGTTTTTCGGCATCGTATTGTTCAACGGCGTCCTGTCCTACATCGCGCTGCTGTCATATCTGCTTGCTGTCGTCGCTATCAGCATGTTCCTTTCATCGATACTGAAGACGCAGGCACAGCTGCAGGCGGGCGCACCCGTGATAGCACTGCTTACGGGGTTCATGGGAGGATGCTTCTGGAATTTCGTCGAGATGCCCGAAAGGATAAGGCTACTGTCGCTGCTGACGCCGCAGGGATGGGCGCTGAACGCCCTGAACGGCCTGCTGCTGGATCCTTCCGACGCATCCGCGATGATGCTGCCGGTAATGGTGCTTCTTGGGGCATCGCTGATTTTATTGCCCGCGAGTTATGTAATAATCAGGATGCAGTTAAGGAAAGGCTAGATAAAGACTTCGATGCCGGGGATCAGAAAGCGGCATGGTATCCGGAACCAAAAGCGCCAAATAAGTGTCATTATAAATACACAGAGTCAAAGGAGTAACTATGGATAAGCTGAAGAATAAATTGCTGGACATATTGCTGTTTCCGGCCAGGCTCTATGAAGGGCTGACCGACAGGAAGGCAACGCTCATAGCCGGGATCGTGCTCGTAGGAGCGATCGATTTCCTGCTTCCTGATGTGAAGGGCATAGTAAAAGAGCTGTTTTTGGGCAAGTCGGCACCAGACATCGTTTATAACGCCGGCATGGCCGCCCTGGTGCTGATGCTCCTGGGCTTTATAGACGTCATATTCGTCAGTGTGCCGCTTTTTGATATCGCCGCATACCTCAAGAGGAAAGAAGCGCGTTTCATTTCGGAGACCGGCATCGAAGGCGGAGAACAGCAGCCTCCGCTGCAGCCCACAGTGATAAAGGTGATGAAGGCATACGTAATACTGCATTTCCTGGTGATCCCGGTGCAGCTCATCATTAACTATGCGATTCCTCCGGAAGTTTTCGAAGACGGCTCTGCCCTTTTGCAGAACCTTTCAGTGCTGCTGTTTATGCTTATTATGATATGGGGCGCGGCTATCCTGACAAGGGGGATCAATTCCATATTCCGGTTTGGCATGTTGTTCCGCAGGCTCATATTCATAATAGTGTTCACCTGGCAATATATATTCGGCATGGTTTTTGACCTTCTGATCATTAACTGGCTCATGCAGTTGTTCAGGTGAAGGTTCCGGATTCCTGGCGAAGGAGGAAATTTCGCTGGGGATCGGTGAATGGCAGCATCAGTGCAGCCGGCATAACGGTATCATCTGCAGGCAGGATATCTGTCCCGGTAACAGTTCCTGTCCCGCTTCCCGTTTCTGTTCCTGTATCTGCACCTGTCCTGGCATCCGTATCTGCCCCGGATTCCGTCCTGCCAGCCGGCCCGTATGCCGCAAGCAGACACCTTGCTGAAAAAATTCCACCGGTTTGAAATTTACCGTTGACAACTGCACTTGTCCATTGCTATAATTTTCTCTAAATACGCAACATATTTTACCAAACCGAGGAGCAAGACGAGTAGCAGTGGACTCCTGTATCCAGAGAGCCGCCGGCGGTGGGAATGCGGCTGCAGGAACATTGTGAATGGACTTGTGAGGGAAGCCCGAAATCGTAGGAGAGTAGGCGCTTACGGGGGTCCGACCCGTTATCAGCAGGATGCATATGATGGTATGCATGAATGAGTGGGCGCATCATGCGTCAATTTGGGTGGCACCGCAGAAGCTTAGGCTTTTGTCCCTTTTCCGGGACAAAAGCTTTTTTATTTTCTGCACTTTTGCCGAATGGCAGATTTGCCCGGGAGAGCATATCTGCTGTCCCAACCAGTTATATATATCAAGCCGGGAAAGAGGTGATTTTGATGGTAAGACCTGAATACAGCGAAATCGTAAGGCTGGCGGGGCAATATGACGTAATTCCGGTCTGCAGGGAGATCTATGCCGATATCACGACTCCGATCGCGGTCCTCAGGACGATCTCCCGTACGAGCAGCAGGTACTTCCTTCTTGAAAGCATCGAGGGAGGAGAGAAATGGGGCAGGTATTCATTCCTGGGATACGACCCCATAGCGCGCATCACGTGCAGGAATGGGGAGATAACGATCGAAGGATCCTGCGATCGGCGCAAAACTACCCTGCATACACGAAAACCCCTGGAGGTGCTGAGAAACTATATTTCTCAGTACCGGGCCCCTGCTCTGCCGGGTATCCCGCCGTTTGCCGGCGGATTTGTCGGGTATTTCGCATACGGCATGATCGGTTACGCGGAACCGGTCCTGAAATTCAGATCCGGCAAATTCAATGATTTTGACGTCATGCTGTTTGACAGGGTCATCGCATACGACCACCTTAAGCAGAAGATCAGTATCGTTGTGAACATGCGCACGGACAACATCGATGAGAACTACCGGAAAGCGCTGTCCGACATCGAAGATGTGGTCAGGCTGGTAAAGGAACAGGTTCCAATGGATCCGGAAACCCCTGGTGCTGCAGAACTTTATGGGAAAATCGGGGCAGGCACGAGTGCCGTAGCAACAGATGAAGCCGGGACAGTCGGAAACATGAAGGCAGCAGCGGCAATCAGGCCCGTTTTCACCTGCAACACCACGAAAGAAGAGTACTGTCACATGGTCGAAAAGGCGAAAGGATATATCAGGAACGGCGATATATTCCAGGCGGTCATCTCCAGGCGCTTTGAGACCGAATACAGGGGCAGCCTCCTTGACGCATACCGCGTCCTGAGGACGACCAACCCGTCGCCGTACATGGTGATGATGCAAATCGATGACGCACAGGTGATCAGCACGTCTCCGGAAACCCTGGTAAGGCTTAAAGACGGCGTTCTTACGACATTCCCGTTAGCAGGCACGAGGCCGCGAGGCAGGGACGAACGCGAAGACAAAGCGCTGGAGGAGGAACTGCTTGCGGATGAAAAAGAGCTGGCGGAACACGACATGCTGGTCGACCTCGCAAGGAACGACCTTGGAAAGATATCCAGGTACGACAGCGTGCGTGTGACAAAATACAGGATGGTACTGCGGTATTCACGGGTCATGCACATAGCTTCGGAAGTGGAGAGCCTCATCAGTGGGGGCAAAGACGCCTTCGACGCCATTGAAGCGCTGCTGCCGGCCGGGACATTGTCGGGAGCGCCCAAGATCCGTGCATGCGAGATCATCGAAGAACTGGAGAAGGAGCCCAGGGACATATACGGAGGAGCCATCGGATACATAGACTTCACCGGCAACATGGATGCATGCATAGCGATCCGCATGGCTGCCAGGAAGGGAGACAGGGTCTATGTCCAGGCCGGCGCGGGCATAGTTTGCGACAGCATTCCCGAAAGGGAGTACGAGGAGTCCGGTAACAAGGCCAGGGCCGTAATAGAGGCCATTATTGGGGCAAGCGAGGTGGATGAGCCATGATCCTTATCATCGACAACTAAGACAGCTTCACATACAACCTGCTGCAGCTCGCAGGGTCGTTCGATCCTGATACCAGGGTGGTGCGAAATGACAGGATATCCGTCGACGAAATCATCGGCATGTACCCGTCCCACCTGATCATTTCCCCCGGTCCGGGGCATCCGAAAGATGCCGGGATCTGCAGGGAACTGGTCCATGGGATCAAGGGCATGATACCTGTCCTTGGCATATGCCTCGGACGCCAGGTCATCTGCGAGGCCTTCGGCGCGGCGATCGTACCTGCGAAACAGCCTGTGCACGGTAAACAGAGGGAAATCCATATTGCGAACGGGAGCCGGATATTCAGGGGCCTGCCGCCGGTGATAAAGGCAGGAAGGTACCATTCACTGGCGGTCAGGAGGTCGGACCTCCCGGAGGACCTGCTGGTGATCGCGGAAGACAGCGACGAGGAAATAATGGGCGTAAAGCACAGGGATTATGAAATATACGGCCTCCAGTTCCATCCTGAGTCTATACTGACGCCGCAGGGGGGAGTCATAATGGGCAATTTCCTGAAAATCGGGGGTGACGGCGAATGATCAAAGAGGCCATCCACAGGCTGCTGAACAAGGAAGACCTTACCTTTGAAATGACCGGGGCGGTCATGGACGAGATCATGAGCGGAACTGCGACGAATGCGCAGATAGCATCTTTCATAACGGCTCTCAGGATGAAAGGCGAGACCATCGACGAGATCTCGGCCTGTGCTTCTGTGATGAGGAAGCACGGAACCAGGCTGAGATATGACGGGGATCTGCTGGATATCGTCGGCACCGGGGGAGACCAGTCATATACTTTCAACATATCGACGGTATCCACTTTTGTGATCTCCGCTGCCGGTGTACCCGTGGCAAAACACGGCAACAGGAGCGTCTCGAGCAAGTGCGGGAGCGCTGATGTGCTGGAAGCGCTGGGCGTCAACATAGATATCCCCGTTTCGAAAAGCGAAAGGATACTGCGGGAAATCGGGCTGTGCTTCATGTTCGCTCCCCGATACCATTCTTCCATGAAATATGCCGCGCCTGTGAGGAAAGAGCTCGGGGCGCGAACCGTTTTCAACATCCTTGGGCCTCTTTCGAACCCTGCCAATGCGAACCACCAACTGCTGGGCGTCTATGATGAGAACCTGGTGGAGCCTCTCGCAAGAGTGCTTGCAAAGCTGGGCGTGAAAAAAGCGATGGTGGTGCATGGCCTCGACGGGCTGGATGAGATATCGCTGACTGCAAAATCCGTTGTCTGTGAAGTCAACAACGGGAATCTGAACAGTTTCTTTTTCGATCCGCGTCAGTTCGGGTTCGAGTACTGCAGGCCGGAGGACCTGACCGGGGGCGGACCGGAAGAAAACGCCGATATCGCAAGACGCATCCTGAGCGGCGAAAAGGGGCCCAAAAGGGACACGGTGCTGCTGAATTCGGCCGTGTGCCTGTATATGTTCTTTGACAACGTGACATTGAGGGAGTGCGTGAGGATCGCCGCGGAAATGATAGACAGCGGAAGGGCGATGCAGCAGCTATACAGGTTCGTGGAGCTTTCGAATTCTCCGGATTGATGTGAAGCGGTATGTGGTTTTGCCGGCGGGACCACTTCGGGTTTTCAGGAGACCGCAAGGCTTAACTGATCATATTGAGCCGGGGGGAGAGGAAATCATTTTTGACAAGGCAGGTGCTGAAAGGTGATTCTTGATACTCTGGCGGCTTCCACCAGGCTGCGGGTGGAATCAGCCAAAAAGCTGACACCGTTGGATGAGTTAAAGCGGCAGGTGGCCCTTCTGCAGCGTGTGTCAGAAGGTAATGCGGCGAAGTGCAGTATGTCAGGTCTTGATGCGCCGGATACATCATGCCAAAATGCGTCCGGATACAGCGCGCCGGATATGCCAGGCTGCAAAACGCCGGGATATAATGTGCCGGACGCACCGGGTCATAATACGTTGGGCCTTGACATGCCGGATACACCTGATTTCAACACGCCGGGCCGCGACGATCCGGGCCATAATGCGCCGGATCATGATCCATCCGGCTGCAGCGCGGCCAAATGCAGCATGCGTGAGCCCTTTGCCTTCGAAAAAGCACTCAGGGGAAACGGGATTTCGTTTATCTGTGAAGTAAAGAGGGCGTCACCCTCAAAAGGGGTCATAGCGCAGGATTTCCCGTATGCCCGCATCGCCTTCGAGTATGCGGAAGCAGGAGCTGATGCGATCTCTGTTCTGACGGAACCCGAATACTTCCTCGGGTCGGACGCTTATCTGTGCGAGATCAGCAGAACTGTCGATATTCCCGTGCTTCGCAAGGATTTCATCATAGACGAATACCAGATATGGCAGTCGAAACTGATCGGCGCAGATGCCGTGCTGCTGATATGCGCGCTGCTGGACACCGAAACACTGGGGAGGTATATCGGTATATGCGATGAACTTGGTCTTTCAGCCCTTGTGGAGGCCCATACCGGCGAGGAAGTCAGGTCCGCGCTGGAAGCGGGAGCGAGGGTCATCGGCGTCAACAACCGCGATCTCAGGACCTTCGAAGTCGATATCAATAACTGCATCAGACTGAGGGAACTGGTGCCGGACGGAATAACCTTCGTTGCGGAAAGCGGCATCCATAACCGTGAAGACATACTCATGCTTGAAAAGGCCGGCGTGGATGCGGTCCTGGTCGGAGAGTCGCTCATGAGAAGCAGTGACAGGAAAGCCATGCTGTCATACCTTAAAGGAAAAACCGCGGGAGAAAAATGAAAGGGGCAGAAACAGCTAATATGACGAAAGGGGCAGATGTGCCGGGTATGAAGGAAATGACAGGGATGACGAAACTGGCAGGAACAACGAAAATAAAGATATGTGGCCTGACCAGGAAAGAGGATATCGAGGCGGTGAACGAAGCACGCCCGGATTACATAGGTTTCGTTTTTGCCGAAAGTAAAAGGCGGATCGATGAGACGAGGGCAATTGAGCTTAAGGCCCTGCTCGACCCTTCCGTCAAGGCAGTTGGCGTCTTCGTAAATGAAAAAATCTCGAATATCATAAGGCTTTGCGACCTTGACGTTATCGATCTCATCCAGCTCCACGGGGATGAAGACGCCGGGTACATGGAGGAACTGCGGAAACACACCTCCAAAAAGGTGATAAAGGCATTCAGGATAAGGTCCCGGGAAGATGTCGCAAATGCGGCGGCTTTCCCCAGCGACTATGTGCTGCTGGATGCATACCAGGAAGGGAAATACGGCGGTATAGGACGGCCTTTCGACTGGTCGGTGATATCCGGCATTGAAAGGCCTTATTTCCTTGCAGGGGGCATCAGCGGGAGCAATGTGGCAGAGGCTGTGACGCAGTTCCGCCCATATTGTGTCGATGTGAGCAGCGGCGTTGAGACAGGCGGGTACAAGGATCCGGTAAAGATAAAGAGTATCGTGGAGAAAGTGAGGCGCCTCAGTATAATGCGGCCAGAATAAGTAACCGGGGCAGCGGACAGGTGATTTATTGCAGAACCCCAGGTCTCTCACAAATCAATGGAGTTTCTCGCAAATAACGGACATTACCGGTATTTCGTAAAATACGGCCATTTCCTTGCGGTTCACCGATCTTTCAGTCAAGAAACCGGTTGAATCCGGGCTTGTTTTTTGCCGATTCATAACTGTTGTCAAATTACTTAAAATGGGCTATAATACTATAACAGGTTAATGTCCCGGTGGTCTAATGGATAAGATAATGGATTCCGGTTCCATTGATAGGGGTTCGATTCCTCTCCGGGGCACCAGGTGTAAGCGGGTCTTGGTTGAGCAATCCAAGGTCCGCTTTTGTATATGATGAGGGATAAAGAATGAAGATAGGTTCGCTGACACTGGACAACAATGTATTTCTTGCGCCAATGGCGGGCGTCACCGACATGCCCTTCAGGGTCCTGTGCAAAGAGCAGGGCTGCGGTTTAGTATACACTGAAATGATAAGCGCCAAGGGCATGTACTACAATGACGAAAAAACCTGGAAGCTGGCTGAACTCAGCGGGGCGGAACTGCCTGCGGCCGTGCAGATATTCGGCTCCGAGCCGGATATACTTGCGCATGCCGCTGAAAAGCTGAACGGCTCGCCTGCTGATGTCATAGATATAAACATGGGCTGTCCCACGCCAAAGATCACGAAAAACGGGGACGGCTGTGCGCTCATGCTCAGGCCGGAACTTGCCGGAGAGATAATACGCGCAGTTGTATCGGCATCGAAAAAGCCCGTTACGGTGAAGATCCGCAAGGGATGGGACGACGGGCATGTAAATGCCGTCGAATTTGCCGTTATGGCAGAGAAATGCGGAGCAGCCGCAGTCGCCGTTCATGGCAGGACGCGTGAGCAGTTCTACAGCGGGCAGGCTGACTGGGATATAATACGGGAGGTCAAAAAAGCGGTTTCCATACCTGTCATCGGAAACGGCGATATACGCTCTCCGGAGGATGCAGCCCGAATGCTGGATCATACAGGCTGTGATGCTGTAATGGTGGGCAGGGGTGCCCAGGGGAATCCATGGATATTCAAAAGGATAGTTCATTTCCTTAAAACAGGCCAGGTACTGCCCGATCCGGATATAGAAGAAAAAAAGGCGATGATGCTTCGCCACCTTGACATGATGGTCGAATACAAGGGTGAGTATATCGGCGTGCGGGAGATGCGCAAGCATATCGCCTGGTATATCAAGGGATGCAGGAATTCCAGCCGGCTCAAGGAAAAAGTATTCAGGGCGGTGTCGTACGAAGAAATGGCCGGGCTGATCAGGGATTTCGGCATGGAATGCGAGGAATGATTCCAGGTTTATGAGCGGATACAAGAGCTGATCCGTGTATATAATTCCGGATGAGGTGACCGAACCGGATTTCAGCGCGCATACAGGACCGATCCGGGCATTCAGCATGGGATGCATTCCTGATCCGGACCTTCGGCGTTTCTTTACATCGCTTGTGATTTGCATTAAAATATTTACAGAATATATGTTCGGAGGATGCCATGAACCTTGAGCAAATGCTGGAGCATATCAGAGCGTCGGAAGAAATGATGAAGAACATCACGGCCTGGGTCGAATTGCCGGCCAGGGAGGCCGTATACGACGACTTCCCGGAATTCCTGGATGAGCGCATCATCAAGGCGCTCGAAAAGCGAGGGGTCAGGAAGCTCTACTCGCATCAGGCAAGCGCGATCCGGGCAGTGCATGAGGGACGCAGCGTCGTCGTCGTGACGCCTACCGCTTCTGGCAAGACGATGTGCTACAATATCCCGGTCATGGACGCCATACTCAAGGACGAATCCTCCAGGGCACTGTTCATTTTCCCGACAAAAGCGCTTTCACAGGATCAGACCGCGGAGCTGCACGAGCTCATCACGGAAGCGGGAGTGGACGTCAAAACGTACACTTATGACGGCGACACGCCCCAGACGGCAAGGAAAGCCATCAGGCAGGCGGGGCACATAGTGGTCACCAACCCCGACATGCTGCACAGCGGCATACTCCCGCATCACACGAAATGGACCAAGCTGTTCGAAAACCTGAAATTCGTTGTCATAGATGAAGTGCACCACTACAGGGGCGTATTCGGCAGCCACCTGGCCAACGTCATGAGAAGGCTCAGGAGGATATGCGATTTCTATGGCTCGAAGCCGCAGTTCATATGCTGTTCGGCAACCATAGCCAACCCCGTCGAACTGGCTTCAAAAATCGTCGGCGAGGAAGTAATGCTTATCGACAACAACGGCGCCCCGTCCGCTGCAAAGCACATCATTTTCTACAATCCCCCGGTGGTCAACAAGGAACTCGGTATCAGGAAGAGCAGCCTGCTCGAAGCCAGGCGCATTGCGGAAACGTTCATCCGGAACGGCATACAGACCATACTGTTCACGAGAAGCCGCCTGAACGTGGAGGTGCTTGTCACCTACCTGAGGGAAATCTTCAGGGGCGACAGGGAGGCGGAGAAAAAGGTCCGCGGCTACAGGGGGGGATACCTGCCCACTCTGCGCCGTGTAATAGAGAAAGGCCTGCGGGATGGCAGCATTACCGGGGTCGTGTCGACGAATGCCCTTGAACTGGGCATCGACATAGGCGCGCTGGAAGCGTGCATAATATGCGGATACCCGGGAACGATCGCCAGCACGTGGCAGCAGGCAGGCCGCGCCGGGCGCAGGAGCGGAGTGTCAGCCGCGATCCTCGTGGCGAGCAGCAGCCCGTTGGACCAGTATATAATCAACAATCCCGACTATTTCTTCGGGAGAAACCCGGAACACGGCCTTATAAATCCCGACAACCTGGTCATACTGTACAGCCACATGAAATGTGCCGCGTTTGAGCTTCCGTTCGAAGACGGAGAGAAATTCGGAGTGGATACCACCGGTGAGATCCTCGGTTTCATGGAGGAGGCGAGGCTCGTAAGGCATGTGGGGAACCGCTGGCACTGGATGGCCGATGTGTTCCCGGCTGATGAGATAAGCCTGAGAAGCGCTTCGAACGAGAACTTCATCATAATCGACATAACCGACCCGAAACCTCTTGTCATAGGTGAGATGGACAGGTTCAGCGCGCCGATGCTGCTCCACGAGCAGGCGATATACATACATGAAGGCGTCCAGTACCAGGTGGAGGAACTGGACTTTGACGACAGGAAGGCATATGTCCGCAGGGTCAACGTGGACTATTACACCGACGCAAACCTGGCTGTCGACCTCAAGGTACTTGATGTTTTCCGGGAGGACAAAACGAAGCAGGTACACAGGAGCACCGGCGAGGTTTCAGTAACCGCCCTTGTCACCATGTTCAAGAAAATAAAGCTCCATACGCATGAAAATATAGGTTATGGCCCGGTCACGCTGCCGGAGATGGAAATGCACACTACTTCATACTGGGTCAGCCTGCCCGAGGCCATGACCGGCATGTCCCAGACGGACCTGCAGAACGGTCTGCTCGGCCTTTCAAATGTGCTTGCAAACGCTGCGCCGATCTACCTGATGTGCAGTCCCGGCGACATACAGGTGGTCCACCAGGTGCGGGCTCCGTTCACCCAGAGGCCGTCGGTCTACATATACGACAATTACCCGGGAGGAGTCGGCTTCAGCGACAAGCTGTATGAGCTTCACAGGGAACTGTTCGAGACTGCCGCACATATGGTAGAGAGCTGCGGCTGCGAATCGGGCTGCCCGTCATGCGTCGGGCCGCTCAACGAGTTCACGGGCACCGACGATCCAAAGGGACTGACCCTCAGGCTTATAAACATGATCAGGGAAGAGTCGTAAAGGCAAAGATTCATACAGATAGAAAGAAGCATAACGATACGGGAGCAATACTCGGATGGATCTCAGGAGCAAGCTCAATCTATACCGGCAAACACAGGCCAGTTCTGCGCAGGCGCCCAAAACAGGCAGCGGATGCAGTAACGATGGCAGCAGCGTGCGGGACACATGGGTCACGGGCGGGCGTGATAATACTGTTTCCGGCGGATATAGGCCGGATGCTTCCCATGGGCGGGACGTGGATGTGCTCATTCCCGGCAGGGTGCTGGAAAATGATCATGGCTGCTGCTATGTCGTTGAAGAAACGTACCATCCCGGATGCATACATGGCGGCTGTATGATCGGCTCTGCAATGAAAATAGGCAGCGAAACGCTTTCGCTCCTTGGAGGGCCTGACTGCGAAGGTCTGCAGGCTGACAGGCTGTTGTACCTTGACACGGAAACCTCGGGGTTGGCCGGTGGGACCGGGACCGTCGCTTTCCTGGTCGGGACGGGCTTTTTCGAAAATGGCAGCTTTGTAATAAGGCAATATTTCATGCGCGATTATGACGAAGAAGCCGCGATGCTGGCCGATCTGAAAGAGCTGATCGCCGGCAGGCAGGGCTTTGTCACGTTCAACGGAAAATGCTTCGACATCAACATCCTGCAAAGCCGGTTCATTTCCAACAGGATGAGGACCGATATATCGGGGATGCCCAACATCGACCTGCTGTTCCCGGCAAGAAGGGTTTGGGGCATGAAGCTGGAAAGTTGCCGCCTGGCGTCGCTTGAAGAAAACATCCTGGGCCATGTGAGGCATGATGACATACCTGGAGCGCTGATACCGGCCGTTTACTTCAACTATCTTGAAGACAGGGACGCGACGGAGATAAGGAGAGTTATAGAGCACAACAAGCTTGACATATTGTCCATGGTATCGCTGCTGTACAGGCTGTCAGCGATGCTGGAGGATCCGCTGTCCGAATCCGACGGCGGCCTTGAACTGCTTGGCATAGGCAGGATCTTCGAGAACATCGGCAGAACGGAAGATATGGTGGAGTGCCTTGAAGCATGCGCCGGCTCCGGACGCTTCGACGTAAAACTGCAGGCTGTGAAGCGCCTTACCGGCGTTTATAAGAGGGAAGGCCGCTACGACCGCGCCATGGAGCACTGGCAGTCGATCGAGTCTGAGAGCTCCGGCTTTGAACTGTTCCATCTCATAGAAATGGCAAAGTACTATGAGCACAAGGCAAAGGATCCCGAAAAGGCGCTGCAGGCAGTCGAGAAGGCATTCGCTGTATGCCGCCGGGCCGGCCTTGTCACCGGCAGGCAGATCGATGAACTGGCAAAGCGCAGGGACAGGCTCAGAAGGAAGACAGATGCACTGCGGACGCCATAGTTAATCCTATAAACTTACGTATCGTATGACACCATTGCAATCATATCAGATATACGAAAACTTTATCATCTTATCCAACGGTGCTATTGCCAACTGCAGCGTAATATTCCCCGGCAAGATCCCCATCCGTTTTACCGGCATCAGCGTTTGTACCATCATCATTGCATTCGATCGGGCTGCCGGTTATGCTGTCAGCCATGCCGCAAGCCATGTTGCCGGCAAAACCATTGGCCATGCTGTCGGCTTTAGCATCGATCATACTGTTAAATATGGTATAAGTGATGCCCGTTTCATCAAGATCATACGGATCGACCCCGCTGTCAGCCGTATCCGTGCCGTCCGCCTCGCCGCCGGCATCTTTCCCTGCACCCTTTATTATCTCTATGAACTTCTCCACCAGGAAAGGATCGAATTGTTTGCCTGCGCATTTCTGTATTTCTTCCAGCGCCTCATCGACGCTTATACCCTTGTGGTAAGGCCGGTCATTGGTCATTGCGTCATATGCGTCGATTATTGAAAGGATCCTGCATTCCAGCGGGATCTCCTCTCCTTTCAGCCCGTCAGGATAGCCCGTGCCGTTCCAGTGCTCATGGTGGTGCAGGATGAACGGTGCTACTGAAACCAGTTCCTTGGCACGGCTTGCAATATTGAAGCCGATGTTGACGTGGGTCTTCATTTTCTCGAATTCCTTCTTTGTCAGTTTCCCCGGCTTGTTGAGGATATCGTCAGGAACGCCGATTTTGCCCAGATCATGAATCTTTGACAGAAGCAGCAGGTTTCTCTTCTGTCCTTCATTTAGGTCCAATGCATCTGCCATCTGCATGCAGAGTCCGGATATCCGCTCAACATGTCCCTGGGCGACGAAGTCCTTTTCTGCCAGCGCTGCAAGGAGCATATCTACGACCCGGCTCTTTGCGCTGCTGGTCTGGCCGATCTTATACCTGTACATATCATCGTCGGCCCTGCGGTATACGCTGTAGATGTCCTCTTCTTTCTCGGATTCTTCCGTTGATGCGAGCCCGATCGACATGCCTATGGGGATGTCGGAATAAATGTTGTTCAGCCTGTTCTGCAGTTTCAAAAGATGCTCTATCTTCTCCTGGGCTGTTTTAAGATCCGTGTTTGGCAGCAGGACGCAGAACTCATCCCCGCCTATCCGTGAGATGGACCCGCAGTTCCTGAATACTTTCCTGATAATCGACGCCGCTTTCTTAAGCAGTTCATCGCCCGCATTGTGGCCGAAAGTATCGTTGGTTATCTTCAGACCGTCGATATCTATAACGACAATGCTTAAGGGTTTGAGCGTGTCCAGGTCAGCATTCATCCGCAGCATCTCGGACTCAAAGAACAGCCTGTTGCAGAAGCCTGTCATGCTGTCGGTGTAAGCCTGCCGTCTTATTGTTTCCTCGGCCTTTTTCATCGCTGTCACGTCGGAGAATATGATGCTCATGTGATCCTTCTGAGGGAAAAAGATCGATAGCTTGTACCATTTGCCTCTAAGCCTGACGGCTTCATCTGTAATGTGGGCTTCTCTCACTGCTGCCGTTTCCTCAGCCGCATCAAGATAATCATAGCGTTCAGGGCATATATCGGCTATTTCCGGCAACAGTTCCAGCAGGTCCGAACCTACCAGTTCATCCCTGCCAAGGCCGAATTGCTCTGAAAACGCATCATTCACTTCGCATATGATGCAATGCTTCAGGTGGCCGTCATCATCATACTCGAGCCTGTTCAGCGTGAACCCGTCGGTCATGTTGGTAAACAGAGATTTGTAATTGGTCTCGGTTTCCTTTGATTGCTGCTCTATCTGTTTATATAGCTGCTTGAGTTCCAATGCCGCATTGATCATAAGCACGGTAAGGAAAACAAGCATGCCCGCCTCGGAAACTATGTTGTCTTTCTGCTGCTGTGAAGTGTTGTAAAAGAATAAGAATGTATCCATCAAACCGGAGATGCCGAGGGCGAGGATGCCAATGATCAGTATACGGGCGCTCTTCTTCCCGGCAATGATCGACCTTACGGTCGCATATACGCCGATGAGCACTGTTGCAGCGAACATAAAAGTGAACACCCTGACGGAATACAGGACGGAAACGAGACCCAGAAAATCCAGGGCAAATGCTGCAACCGCGAATATTGCATGCAGCATCGCCTGTATCCTCATAAGCCTGGCGTAGCTGGTGTTCTCCACTATGTAATTGCGCTCTACAAATAGCAGGAGAAACACTGGCGCAAGGTAGACAAAGAAGTTGGCCGCGTATGTCATCGAAACCGGGGCTGGCGTAAAAAGCTGGATCAGGTTGCATTCCATGAGCAGCCAGCCACCGATGAAAACAGAGCCGAGTCCGAGATAAATATCGCTGTTCCTCCTGTACAGGGACAGCACCTGGATCATGATTATGGCCAGCCCCAGAAAAATGCACAAACTGCCGATCAACAGCGTCGATATGTTCATTTTGAAGATGTCTATGTATATGGCTGCCCTGTGGCCGACGAAAGCCTGCGTAAGATAGCCTGTCATATGAGGGAAAGGGGAGCTGGCCTGATATAAACAGTCTTGCCCGCGAAATCATCCGGCAGATCGATAAAGTGCCATATGCTGCCCGGCGTCCGGACAGTTTCCGATATACTGTGAGTACCGTAGCTGTAGATCAGACGGTCTTCCAGGTATACCTCCACTGTATTTTGAGTGACCCTTAACCCGAAGGTCGCGTGATCCATATCGAGAACCGGCAGTACAGCTTTTATCCATATAGATCTGTATCTGCCGCTGTTGGCCGGCCTTCCCGGGAATTCATAGTCTGTCCAGCCGCCGTCGTCATAAGACTTGTCCATCCAAAGGAACCGACCGTCAGCCTCCACCGGCGAGTCGCCCCACCGGTACTGCCAGTTGTTCAGTCTGAATGTCTTGTCATGATAATAAGGCGAAGGGATTTCCGAGATAAGCTCTTTATTGAGTTTTGCCACAAAGATCACACCGAAAGTGATCGCTGCCGCGGCTGCGATAAAGGCGGCCGCATATATGACAGATTTTCTTAAGCGAAACATTTTACCACCATATGTACATCCGTATAAGCACTATCCATTATAATACCATATTTCACAGAGAAATAAAGCATATAAAAATGAACTTGCTAATAAGAATGAGACAGGGGTTTTTGCGAGGTGAGGCTGTGAAGAAATCATTCGCAAGCGGTGCCGTCATCCTTACACTTGCTGGTCTGGCGGCCAGGATGCTCGGATTCGTGTACAGGGTATACCTGTCAAATCTCATAGGCGCGGAAGGGATGGGCCTTTATGAGCTCGTCATACCGGTCTACACCGCAATAGTGCTGACCATAACCTCCGGTATCACCATCGCGGTATCGAAAATGGTCGCCGAGAAGAATGCCAGGTCGGACACAGCCGGTTCAGGCAGGGTGACGGTCTGCGCCATCTGGCTTTCGGCCGCTGCCGGGATGCTGGTTTCCGTCGTGATTGCGATGAATGCCGACAACTTTGCAGTAAAAATACTGGGCGACGATAGGACGTCCGGCGTCCTGACGGTGCTGGCTCCATGCCTGCCCGGCGTCGTTGCCGCATCAGCGCTGAAGGGATATTTCTACGGGATGCAGCGGGTCGTGCCCACTGCTGTTTCACAGATAGCCGAGCAGGCCGTAAAGTTCCTGATACTGGTGCTGGCTGCCGGGGCGATCATTGAGAATGGAGCCGGATACGCCTGCACCATAGCGGTCTTTGCAACCGCTGCGGGTGAGATACTCAACATGCTCATCCTTCTGGGAGTGTTCAGGATGCGAAGACGCAAGGAAGGGGGACGGTCCTCCTTCCCGTCCCCGCGTTTTGCGATCATGAAAGCACTGCTTAAAGTGGCTGTGCCCATATCCGCCAACAGGCTGATCATTTCGTCACTGGCGGCGGCCGAATATATCCTGATACCGGTCATGCTGGCATACGGCGGCATGGATGAAAAAAGCAGCATGGAGGTCTTTGGCCGGCTCACGGGCATGGCGCTGCCGCTGGTGATGTTCCCGTCCATAGTGACTAACTCCATCGCCACCACGCTTGTCCCTGCGCTGTCGGAGTCCGCTGCCCTGAAGAGGTACACGGCGCTTAACCGCCAGATATCGAAGTCGATACAGGTCACATTTGTTCTGGGTATTGTTTTTACATCACTGCTGATATGCTTTCCGGATGAGATCGGCTCACTGGTCTACAGCCAGGAAAAGATAGGCGACCTGCTGTTCATGCTGTCCTTCAGCTGTGTTTTCATATACCTGCAGCAGACGCTGACCGGCGTCCTCAACGGTCTGGGGAAGCAGGGCATCCTGCTGAGGAACACGGTTATCGGTTCAGTTATCAGGATAGCCGTCATCTGCATCCTCATGCCCGTATTCGGGATCAGGTCGTACATCATAGGCTTTACTGCAAGCCTCCTGCTCACGGAATGCCTTGATCTTATCGAGATCAACAGAATGACCGGCCTTGTAATCGATCTGCGGGAGTGGCTCGTGAAACCCGGCCTGGCAGGCATCCTCATGATTGCCGCCGGCAGATATATCTATCACTTTTTCGCAATGTTCCGGTTGGATGAAAGGTTAACGACGCTGCTTTCCGTAGCCTTGAACGTTATGTTCGCAGGCGTTCTTCTGGTGATGGCGGGAGTGCTCGATATCCGGGAAGTTTTAAGCATGGCCGGAATTAACGTGAAAAAGAAAACAGGCAAAAAATGAAGAACGAGTGTGAAACAGTTAGCTATTTTAAGATATGAAGGTTTTTCCATGGCAAAAGATCAAAGAAAGTCAAAATCAAATTTGCATTTAATGCATAAAAGGGGTACAATAAAATCGAAATAAGGTCAAAGAAAGTCAAAGACAAAACAACGGTGTTTGAGCAGACCTGGACGCTCACAGGAACGACATCAGGAAAGGTCTCAAGCAAAACTGTATGGCCTACATAAGACAGGGCGGTGATGAAAAATGCAACGTCGGACGCAGAAGCAGCATACAGGACAGTAAGCGTCACTTTATGTAAACGATTCATAAAATGGACTGAGCAGAAACGACGGGCTGTCAGCAAGTAAACCATATCAGCCAAGTCGAATAAGCAAAATTTCCGGAGGTGGTTATATGTTCGGACTGGTACCGTTCAACAGGAGAAACAGCTTATCGTCAAGAAAGGACTTCTTCAGCATCGACAACTTCTTTGACAACTTCTTCAATGATGCATTCGCAGGATTCTTCACGACAGTTAACCCGATAAGGGCCGACATCAGGGAGACCGACAAGGAATACATCATCGAGGCCGACCTGCCGGGTGTGAGGAAGGAAGACATCAGGCTGGAGCTTGAGGATGGCATCCTCACGCTCGGAGTGGAGCAAAACGAGCAGATCGACGAGGAAAGCGAGAACTACATCCGCAGGGAGAGAAGGTACGGTTCTTACTGCAGGAGCTTCAGGGTAGACGGGGTAAAGGAGGACAAGGTGACCGCAAAATACGAGAACGGCGTGCTTACCGTGAAACTCCCGAAGACCGGGGTTTCGAAGCCGAAGACCCACAGGATCGACATCAACTGACCGGCAGCTTTGACTGTCATCGATCCCCGGCTTCAACCGAAGGATCGGCTGCGGTCTGTGGCCAGGCTGCAGCCGCCGGACCAGCCGGCGGGCAAGCAGACCGCAGGCCGGCAACTGCAGGCTGAAAGGCGCAGGCTCACAGGCGCAAACTGAAAATTGCAGGTCAAAGGCTATGAGTCTAAACCCTGAAGCCCTAAACCTGGAGCCTGATACTTAGAGCCGCATGCTGCAGGACGGATAAACTGAGCCGGCCGGATCTGCCGGCCGGCTGAAATGTCATCCATTACATCTCATGAGAAGCAAACTTCAGAAAATGAACAACTAACTATTAAAATAGAAAGCCGGTATATGCTATCCCCCTCATATGCCGGCTGTTTTTTCGGCTTTTTCCTTACTCCTGTTCATTACCCTGACGATAACGAGAATTATCGCGATGCTTACCCAGAACAACTGCATTATCCTCGTAAAAAACCACACATGGTCAGCCAGGCCCATCGCAAGAAGACCCGCAATGCCTGACAGGGCGGCGAACATTACGTTGTTCAGCGCCGGATCCTTTTTACTTATCATAGCCTCGAACGTATTGCGCACCATCCTGAACATCATCAGCAGGAAAGTCAGGATCGCGGCAAGACCGGCCTCCAGCCAGAGCTGCAGGTACAGCACGTGGGTGTGGGCGGCCTTGGTGAGGCCAAATATCTTGTACCTTTCGAAAATCGTAGAAACTACGCCGGGGCCGAGTCCGACACCAGTCAGCCAGTAGTCCTTCAGCATCGGGATCGCCGAAGTCAGTATCTTTCCCCTGTAGTCCGTGGACTGATCGCCGCGGAATATGGTCATTATCCTGTTGTATATAGGTGCCGGGAGCAGCTGCAGGGCTATGAGGCCCAGGACGATTATCACCGGTATGAATTTTATATTCCAGAAGAATACGAATACCACTGCGGCACCAGCCAGGGCGACCCATGCGCCCCTGGAGCCTGTCTTGAACAGCACGAGGAGTACCGGTGCCAGCATGGCCAGCCACGCAGCCTTTTTCAGCAGCTTCTTTTCATTCAGTATTATCGCGGCGAAAAACGGTATCGTGAGCACCAGGAGTTCGCCGTAGACATTAGCGTTGCCCATAGTTGAATAGACCCTGCCGCCCAGGTCCGGATTCAGCGTAAGGTCGGTTGTCGACGGATCCACGGCTATGCCGACGACTTTCCACTGGTATATGCCGTAAAGCGCTGTCAGGAAAGTACCGAATGCAATGAACTTAACAAGCTGGTATACTTTCTCGGCTGAATCGACGGCGCTGACGATCACTGCAAGCAGCACGAACGCGACGATATAGTGGACGAGATACTTAAGGCTGTCCGCAGGGAAAAGAGATGTAGCGGCAGCCACCGCCAGGCTTGTGAAAAACAGCCATATCGAATAGTCGATGGCGGGGGTGTCGATGACGCTTTCCCGGTTTTTCATGAGCCTGATGAGCAGAAGCGCCGCAAGGCCGATTGCCAGGACGACGCTGTAGCTGTTGCGCCAGATGTGGTGCGGAACGATCATGAACAGTACCAGGGCCAGCCCGATGACCATGTGCATGTTGTCAGCCAGGAACCCCAGCAGCCTGAAAACCAGGCTGTTTTCAAACACGCTTTGCCACCTGTTGTAGGCGGCTTTCAGCAGTTTTCCCGGGAAATTTGCGACAAGGTGGATGAAACGGAGGACAGGACTTTCAGCCCAGCTTTGCTGGGATTTGTCGGGTCCTCTGAAATATGAAACGACCATGCTGCTTTCTATTGTATTTTTTATGAAATCCTTCATTGCGATCATCCTCAATCAACAGCCTGACCGGCGGCCCAACCGGCTGTCCGGCCGGGATCTATGCAGCGGACGCCCAACCGGGATACTCCCGGCCGGCGTTCTTCGGACAGTCTCATCTCAGTCGGCGGCCTTTTCTATGCCGGATATCCTGCCGTCCTTGAGGTAGCTGTTGCCTGCATAAAGTGAAATGGTCTGTCCAACGTAATACACCGACTTGTCGATTGAAACGCCGTTATCGGTGATGTTGCCGTACGCCTCCATGGTCAGCTTGAGCGAAGAGTAGCCTTCCCTCGGCGAGGCTACGAATTCCCCGCTGTCCTTGTTTGCCCAGAAGACGGACTCGCCGCGTTCTATGGCTGTTACCTTCCCGAAACTTGAATTCTGGATCTGCTCCCTTACCGGGTCGCCGATCTTAATGGCATCGATGGTGCAGTCAGGCGTGTTCTCCATGTAGTATGTGATGATTATCTTCTCTTTGGCCGCTGCAGGCGCACCAACTTTGGCCTTCGCGAATTTTCCGGACATCCCTGCGATGCCGATCGCCGCTATCGCGATTATTGCTATCGTTATCCAGAAGGATCTTTTTTTCAGCATAGTATACATCCCACCTTATCAGTTGATTTGCTCAGCGCTTTCTATCCGCGCGTAAAAAGCCGATTTGCCGACCCGGACCACATAGAACTGGCCGACATAGTATTTCGAGCCTCCTATGGTAATTCCGGAAGGTCCGACCTTACCCGGTGCCTCCATTACCAGTCTGACCGAGACATATCCGTCACGTTCCGTCCTGACCTGCCTGCCTTCCTGGTCCGCGCCCCAGTTGATCGGGTCGCCGATCTCGATATCCACCAGTTTGCCCAGGCTGGTGTTCTGGAACGACTCCGTGACGGGATCGCCTATTTTAACGTTCTGTGCAGTGAATGCGTTGACTTCCTCCTGGAACATCGTCAGCAGCATCTTTTCTTCCGGAGCCGCTGTCTTTTCAGGTGAGAACACCCCTGCACTGTACAGGACGAACAGGGCTGCAGCCAGCAGCAACACGAGGAAAGAAAGGTCTATGATGTTTATCCTGCCGAATAGTTTCCCGTTTTTATCTATCATCCTTTTCTCCCTTCCTGCTCAGTTCATAAAGATTATATGTCTCGGCGGCGGTTTTATCAAGGCTGAACCGCTCTCTGACCACCTTAAGCCCGTTGTCCGCATACTTTCTTCTCAGGTGGATGTCGTTTATCAGCAGGGCGATACCTTCCGCATAGCCCTGCACATCTCCGTATCTGACAAGGATGCCGTTTTGTCCGTTGCCATCCACGATCTCTGCGGTACCGCCGCTGTCGGTCGTTATCACCGGCAGCCCGGCGGCCATCGCTTCGAGGATGGCTATGCCGAGAGCTTCGTTTTGCGAATGCGCTATGAAAATATCTGAATCCTTCAGCAGTTCCCTGACGTTTTCCACGTAACCCGGGAAAATGATGTCATCCTGGAGCCCGCGGGCCTTTGCTTTTTCAATGATGGCCCCATGCAGCGGACCGCTGCCGGCGAGCACGAACCTGTACTTTTTCCCCGCCAGGCCGAGGACGCTCCTGTTATCTTTCATGTACCCGATAACGTCGATGATGAAATCGTGGCCCTTTTCCGGGGAAAACCTTGAAACTGAGGTTATCAGCATGTCCTCCTCAGGTATCCCGGCCTCCTTCCTGAAGGAAGAAGAAACTGAACAGTCCCACTCTGTGGTATCCACGCCGTTATATATCAGCGCTATCCTGTTTTTGCTTATGCCCTCCATGATAAGCCTTTCCATTACATGCAGGCTTACGGCGATAATGCGGCTGTTGAACATGGTGAAGAACCTGTTGGTCAGCACGACCGGCCAGGAGTTTTCGAAAAGCATGTGCCTCGTGTTTATTATGCCGACGCGGTTTCCCGCTATCCTGGACATCACGCTGATGTAATTCTCCCTCAGGAAATGTGTGTGGATAACGTCGATCGAAAGCTGCCTGCAAAGTTTCTTAAGCTGCAGGGCGGCCTTTAAGTCGAAGGGGCTGTTCATCTTCAAAGGGATGAGATCGATGCCAAGCTCCTCGAACATGCTCCTTCCGGGCCCGTCTTCAGAGTATGCGATATAAAACCGACATGATTTGCCGTGCAGCTTTTTAGCAAGTGAAAATATGTATTTTTCTGATCCTCCGTTTCCGAGGTAATTCAGCAAATGCAAGACCTTCAGCATATCAGCACCGCCCTGCCCGAGGACGATTTTATCCTCTGTAATTCATAAATATATTGTGCGTGTAAACTTGCATCAAAACTGCTTTATGACTGTGACATGACCCTTACAGTGGCAATAAGCTGCATATTGTGACAACAACGTTCCCTGTAATAGCTGAATTATATTCTATCATATACATCCGGGTGCGTCGAGGGTATGAGACATTATTCACGGAAGACGTCGCGGGACTGGCCGGAGGCGTGACTTAAGGATTTAAGCCGGACGACGCCGGATTGCCCCATATTATACGGCGTCGGACTGCCGCATATTATACGGCCGAACCAGTGCACCTGGTGCCAGTCAACCAACCATCCGGCAAAGTCCAAATAGCCTTATCAAGGATGTCTTGTCCTGAATTTCAGACAGCCGGGATCGATTTGGAACTTTTAAGTCATTTATCCAATCTAATGTATTAGACAGATAGAAAAATACAAAAAGGAGGAAACAAAAATGAAAAAGAGAGGGAAGGCTTTACTGGCGACATTGCTTTGCGCAGCCATGACGCTGACAATGGCTGCATGCGGCAAGAAAATGGAGTATAAAAGCCAGGCGGATGCCAACGGCGCTTCATACTCACCTTCAGTCACGGGCTCGTCCGCTTACAGTACATCAGTGACGGGAGCCGTGGCGACGGCTGAAATGTACGACGGCGGCGTGATGCCCGACGGAGAAGTCCTTTCGGAAGAGCAGAGCGACAGGGTTTACAACACAGAAGAGTACAAGTTTGTAGAAGAAAACCGCATGATGAAAGCAAGCATTTCACCGCTGTCCACCTTCTCCATCGATGTCGACACGGCTTCATACAGCAACGTTAGACGATTCCTCGGCAACGGGATGAGACCGCCTGGAGATGCAGTCAGGATCGAGGAACTGGTCAACTACTTCTCGTATGACCTCCCTGAGCCGGACGGCGACGTGCCGTTCTCGGTAACGACGGAACTTGCGCCGTGCCCATGGAACAAAGACAACTATCTTGCGATGATAGCGATCCAGGGCAAAAAGGTGGAACACGGGGACCTGCCAAAATCCAACCTCGTATTCCTGCTGGACGTATCAGGCTCAATGGATCACCCGATGAAGCTGCCGCTGCTGAAATCCTCGTTCCAGCTCCTGGTGGAGCAGCTTGGCGAAAACGACAGGGTTTCCATCGTGGTGTATGCCGGCTCTTCAGGTGTTGTGCTTGAAGGGGCACGCGGCGATGAAAAAGAAAAGATACTGGCCGCCCTGGACAGCCTTGAGGCGGGAGGTTCCACCGCAGGCGCCGAAGGTATCGGACTTGCCTACGAGGTTGCTAAGAAATACTATATAAACGGCGGCAACAACCGTGTCATACTCGCCACCGACGGCGACTTCAACGTGGGCCCCAGCAGTGAGAGCGAACTTACGAGGCTCATCGAGAAAAAGAGAAAGGAAGGAATTTTCCTCAGCGTCCTGGGCTTTGGCTACGGAAACCTTAAGGACAACAAGATGGAAGCGCTGGCCGACAAGGGCAACGGCAACTACGCCTACATCGACAGCCTGATGGAGGCAAAGAAGGTGCTGGTCAATGAGATGGGCTCCACTCTCCTGACCATCGCAAAGGACGTCAAGATCCAGGTGGAGTTCAATCCCGCAAAGGTGAAGGAATACCGCCTGATCGGCTATGACAACAGGATCCTGCGCAACGAGGACTTCGACGACGATACGAAGGATGCGGGCGAAATAGGCGCCGGCCACAATGTTATAGCCTTCTACGAAATCGTCCCGTATAAAGAAGGAGAAGCCGCCGAACTCCCGCAGCTCAAATACCAGACAGCCGAGATGCGGCAGGAATGGATGGATGAGTGGATGGAGGTAAGGATCCGCTACAAGCAGCCGGATTCCGACACAAGCGAGAAAATCGTGCACACCATCACAAACAGGCACTTTACTGAGAACCCGTCCGAAAATCTCAGGTTCGCGTCAGCCGTCGCGGAATTCGGACTTATACTGAAAAACTCGCAGTACAAGGGCAACGCGTCCCTGGACAGTGTGAAGAGACGTGCTGAAGCGGCGCTCGGCGATGATGCGGAAGGCTACAGGCGCAGCTTCCTGGAACTCGTGGATAAGGCGATGGAGATGGAGATATCGTGATGGGAGATATTGTGATATGGATCGATGCAGCACATGAGGCCGGGTAAGACATGATAAAGCCGGATCAGGCAGTTGACGGCGGAGGAGAGCATCCGGCAAACTGCATCCGGAGAAAGCAGGCAGACAGGCGTGCGGTGCCGGAGAGGCGAACAACTGGCCGGCGTAAAGCACCGGACAGCGTGATAAAACGATATAAGAACGGTATACCGCATCCGGGGAAATAGCCGTAAAATAAGGAAACCAACTGGAGCGATGCCGGGAAAAAGTACCATGCGGTCCACGATATAACCGCCTGGTACTTTTTATTTGCCGTGTTAATGCGGATGGAATTGTGTGGCAAAGCCTCGCGTAACATCAGTGCAACTTCATGGAATGTCGGGGCAAAATCCCGTTTGGCACCGTTTCAGAAAGGAATTTTCCGCGAACACAAAATTCCTTTGCACAAGATGTTATAATAAACATATCGAAGATGATCCAGAGGTATAGTGAAGTATGGAACAGATAATATACAACATCCGGCACTGTACAGGGTGCGCTGCCTGCAGCCAGGTGTGCCCCTGCGGTGCCGTGGTGATGGAAGCGGATGAAGAAGGCTTCCTTTATCCTAATATAAATGAGGAGCGGTGCAGCGACTGCGGCCTGTGCAGGAGGACATGCCCGGTCAATGCCGCTTTTGAGAAGACGCGAAGTATCATCACGGATACGGACGGTTCATTGGTTTTCACCGCAGGCGGAAGAGGCGTGCCGGTATTCGTGAGCAGAGACAGCGGAGCGACAGGATCCGGGCAGAATGACAGTGACGCAGCTGAGTCCTCACGTAATGGCTGCAGCGCGGCTGGGACTTTGCCGGATGATATCGAGCCACCGGCATCCGGGCAGGAAGAAATGATGCCTGGACCAGGCGGAAAAAGCCCATCAGTTGCAGAAGACGGGAACAGCAATCCAACAACTGATGCGGTGGCAAGTAATTACCATGCGTCTGCTTTCAGCGGGAAGCGGGCCTTTGCCTGCTGGTCGAAAAACGACGCCATAAGAGAAAAAAGCTCGTCCGGCGGCATCTTCTCCGAGCTTGCCGCAAAGACGCTCGAAGATGGCGGCGTCGTGTTTGGCGCGGCATTTGACAGCGATTTCAGCGTAAGACACAGATGTATAGAAAACATCGACGACCTCGATGTTCTCCGGCGTTCGAAGTACGTTCAGAGCCGGATCGGTGAGACTTTCAGGGAGGCCGGGAAATGCCTGGCGGCGGGAAGGAAAGTGCTGTTCTGCGGCACGCCGTGCCAGATCGCCGGCCTTAAGGCTTACCTTGGGAACAAAGGTTGCTCCGGAGGCAAAACTCATCGAGGAACGGAAGGCGGAGGCCTTATTGCATGCGAAATCGCATGCTTCGGTGTGCCGTCCCCTAAGGCCTGGAGAATGTTCCTCGATTATCTGGAGGAAAAGTACGGAAGCGGCATCTCCTCTGTATCCTTCCGTGACAAATCCTCGGGCTGGAGAGAATCAAGCGTCAGGATCAGGTTCGATAACGGCGCGGAATACCTGGTGAGTGTAAAAAAGGAACTCTACCTGATGGGCTATTTCAAAAACTTCTACACCAGGAAGTCCTGTTTCGACTGCAGGTTCAAGATCCACAACTCGCATGCTGACCTGACGCTTGCGGATTTCTGGGGTATCGAAAAACTGGCAGGACCTCTTAATCCGGAAAATCCGGCAAAAGAGCACGGCGGAAGCTCGCCGGCCAAAGATGACAACAGGGGCATATCGCTGGTGATCGCTCACACCGAAGCCGGCGAAAATGCACTGTCAGCCATCAAAGACCGCGTGGGGATCGTCGAATATCCGCCCGGGGATGCCGTCAGGTACAACCCGAGGCTTGTTTCGTCCCTGCCGGAGCCGTCAGGACGGGCCCGGTTTTTCGCTGATATGAAAAACGGATACAGCTTTGATAAGCTTAGAAGAAAGTACATGGACAACACAAGTATCAGGTACAAAATAAAATGCATCATCAAGAAGATGCTGGGCAGGGGTTGACAAAACATCATGCGTACGAAGCTGTCCTTTTATAATTCAATAAGCGCCGTTGCGCTGCAGATCGTGAACATCATAGTGAACCTGATACTGCCCAGGGTCATGATAACGGTATACGGGTCCAATGTGAACGGACTTGTGACATCCATACGGCAGTTCATCTCGTATTTCAACCTTGTGGAAGCCGGCCTGGCCGGGGCTGCGGTTTATGCCCTGTACAAGCCCCTTGCCGAGAAGAACAGGGATGACATCAACGGGATACTGTCAGCGTCGAACCGGTTCTATAATATCTCCGGGTACATTTTCTCGGCGCTGGTGCTCATAACCGCTTTCATCTACCCGATGCTGACTTCCGGGCAGGGCATAGACCCGTTCACCATCGCGGCGCTCGTTCTGATCATAGGCGCATCCGGCGCCCTGGAGTTTTTCGCTGTGGGCAAGTACAAGGTCCTTTATACGGCGGACCAGAAGAGCTACGTGATCTCGCTGATCAACGCCGCGGCCGTTGCGATGAACGCAGTGATCATACTGGTCCTCGCAAGCTTCCGGATGAACATAGTCATCGTCCAGCTGGTCGCGCTTACGAGCTTCTTTGCCCGTTCGGCGCTCTATGTCATATATGGAAGGCTGAAGTACAGGGATCTCGACTTCAGTGCGCCGCCCAAAAACGAGGCGCTGGACAGGAGGTGGGACGCCCTGGTGCTCCAGATACTCGGAGCCGCTTCTACCGCCACGCCCGTCGTCGTCACCTCACTTTTTGTCAGCCTGAGCGAGGCAAGCGTCTTCGTCACGTACAACATGGTATTCACCAGCGTACTGGCGCTGCTGACCACGTTCAGCAACGGGCTGAGCGCCATATTCGGAGACATGCTTGCCAGGAACGAACTGCCTGCGCTGCAGAAGGCGTACCAGCAGTATGAGTACCTGTATTATGCGCTGGTGGCATGGGGATACGCCGTGGCGGCAGTGATGATCATGCCGTTCATGAGGATATATACGGCCGGGTTCACAGATGCTGAATACATAAGACCGGCGGTAGCCGCGATGTTCGTCGCGGCCGGGATCATAACGAACATTAAGAATCCACAGGGCATGCTCGTGATTTCGGCGGGGCTGTACAGGGAGACCAGGCTGCAGTCGCTGATACAGGCGGTCATCATCGTCGCGGCTTCGATCCTGCTGGCGCCGCGCTTCGGCATAATGGGGGTACTGACTGCTGCCATACTTTCTAACCTCTACCGTGACATAGACCTGTTTTTCTACATACCCAAAACAGTGACAAAGCTGAGCCCGGTCATGACGATAAGGAGGGTGCTCAGGCTTGTCGTGCTGTTCTTTATAACAGTACTGCCGGTGATACATTTTGTCGATATTAATGTAGGGAACTACATGCAATGGGCAATATATGCGGTGGCCGTCGGGATATGGGCGATGCTGGTCATCGGAGCAGGGAACGTGCTGATGGAGAGGAAAACGGCGGCCGCGGTCATGGAAAGGATAAAGCTCATGGTCAGGAGCCGCGAAGGAAGATAACCGGCGTAGTTAAGCCGGGAGACGGCATGTACGGCAGACGGAGGGATATTCGGCATGAAGGCGGGAATTCTGACATTCCATTACGCGCACCACTACGGGGCACAGCTGCAGGCATATGCCCTTATGCGTGCGATACAGCTCCTTGGAGTGGACTGCGGGATAATAAACTATGTCAGGAAAGACAACATTGAGGGCAGCAGCCTATTCAAGAAAGGCCTGTCGCCGGGAGCCGTCCTTTCGAACCTGGACACATTGCTGCATTACCGGAGCCTCAAAAAAAGGCACGACCGGTTCGACAGCTTTGTATTCAATGAAATGAAGCTTTCTGAAAAATTTTACGGTTCATATAAAGAGCTCTGCGATGATCCGCCCGCGTATGATGTGTATGTGTGCGGCAGCGACCAGATATGGAATCCGTTGATTTTCAGCGAAAAGACCTATGACCCGGCGTTTTTTGCCGATTTTGCCAGGAGCGGCAGGCGCGTGGCCTATGCCCCGAGCTTCGGCATCAGTTCGATACCGGAGGACAAACGGGAAGAGCTTGCAGGGTACCTTGCGAAGTTCGACTGTCTCTCGTCGAGGGAAAAGCAGGGCGAGAAGATAATCAGGGAAATAACGGGCCGGGAAGCGGTCACGGTGCTCGATCCGACGCTGCTCCTCCCGGCGGAGGAATGGAGCATGCTAGCGGCGGCGCCGGGAAGCGCCGGGTATGATTCCCCGGAAGCTTCCGGAGGTGATTCCCCGGGAACCGGCGACGGCGGGCCTCTGCAAACTGGCGGCTACATCCTGTGCTACTTTATAACAGATGCGAGGAAATATGCTGATTACGTGGGCCTGGTCGCTGAAAAGTATCGCCTTCCTGTCGTATCGCTGTGCGGTTCGCGGCGTGTGGTGCCGCAGACTAAGCACAAAAGGCTCGATTGCGGACCGCGCGAGTTCCTCGGACTGTTCAGGGAAGCATCGGTGGTCTGCACGGACTCGTTCCATGGGACTGTTTTCTCCCTGATCTTCGAAAAGGAATTCTACTCCTTCGAGGCTTCGAAAGATCCATCGAAAGCTGTCGGCTCCAGGCAGTACAACCTCCTTGAAACCACCGGTCTGCTTTCACGGCTGTACAATATCTCCTCAGGCGTCGACGGGTTCAGGAAGCTGCTCGATGAGCAGGCAGGTGCAGCAGGACATATGCCGGGTGCCACTGGTGCCCAGAGGCATGCGGACAGTTGCCGGGAACGTTCGTATATGCTGCAGGAACATGTGGATAATCATCAGAAACATTCGGATAATTACCAGGCGCTTGCGGTTAACAAGGAAACCGGAAGACAGCGCGGCGCCATCGATTATCAGAAAGTCCGGGACATATTGAGGAAGAAACGGGAGGAATCCCTGTCATACCTGAAAAATGCGCTGGTTCCGGGAGGTGAAACGAATGCGGCTTCCGAAGAAAATGCCGGGGTATCTGAAATCGCTCAAACAGAAGATCAAATTTGATGTGGGTACACTGAGGAGGAATGACATTTCGCTCCTGATCCTTGATGAACGCTGGAACAGGCTTTTCGCCAATACGCCGAAAACCCCGGAAATAACACGCTGCGAAGAAAAACTCAGGGAGCTCCTGAAGGAGGAAGCACGCCTCAGGACTGAACAGAAGGAGATCGCTGCCGCCAAGAAACATCACATGCAAAAAATCATGGAACTCACCACCGAAGTCTTTGAAAAAGGCAGCGAATCAGCCAAGGAAGAGATGAAGACCGCAGAACGCGAGATAAAAAGGATAAATGAGAGGGCGAAACAGATCGAAGAACTGCTTGATGAAATGCCGTCAAGAATAAGGGAGGTAAATCTCGAACTCCTGGAGCTGACGGTACTTGTCGTGTATTACAAGATACGCCTGAACCAGAAAAGGGTCGAGGAACTGGACAAGCTGATAGAGGAAACAAAGGCGAAACTTAAGGAATATATAGACGAAAGGGAAACGCTTTCACAGGACGACACGGATGTGTATTCATATTTCCATGACCTGCTTGGCGGGGAGGAGCTTGAGAAGCTCGACAGGATGTTTTTCAGCTGATGCGGATAATCTGCGATTGGAGGCCGGGAGATGAAAGTCATATCACCTGAACAGATGAAAAAAATCGACGAATGTACGATAAATGAATACGGCATCCCAGGGATACTGCTCATGGAAAATGCCGCGGCGGCAGTGGCCGCACAGGCCTCTTCCATGATGGGCGGCTGCGCCGGCAGGCGCGTTACGTTAGTTGCCGGCAGGGGCAACAACGGCGGCGACGCATTCGCGGCAGCCAGGCTGCTCCACAGCAAGGGCGCGGACGTCAGGGTATACCTGGTGGGAGAAAAGACAGGCCTGTCCGGAGATGCGCTTTTCAACATGGAGATCCTCGGGAGGATCGGCATCATGGTCACGGAAATCACGGAAAAAACCGAAATGAATTATTTCCTGTCTGATCTGTACACGTCCGATCTCGTCATCGACGGCCTGTTCGGCACAGGCCTCAGCAGGGACATCACAGGGATCGCCGCGGAGGTCATCGGGAGGATAAACCAGTTCCACGGGCCTGTCCTTTCAATAGACATCCCGTCCGGCATCGACGGAAGGGACGGGAGCATAAAGGGCGTGTGTGTAAAGGCCGACGCCACCGTCACTTTCGGCCTGCCAAAGCTGGGACTTGTACTGCACCCGGGCTGCTTCTACACCGGTACACTGATCACGGCCGACATAGGGATACCTGCCTGCGTGATCGGTAAACAGGACATAAAGACCGAAATCATCGACCTCGACATGGTATCTGCGATGATGCCGCGGCGGAAACCGGACAGCAACAAGGGCGATTACGGCAGGGTGCTGATCATCACGGGCTCCACGGGCATGACCGGTTCGGGATGCCTTGCCTCCATGGCGGCCCTTAGGACAGGCGCGGGCCTTGTGTACACAGGCGTGCCGAAGAGCCTCGCTCAGGTATATTCTGCAAAATTGACCGAACCGATAGTGATACCGCTTGAGGACGGCGGTGCCGGACGCCTTTCTGCGTCATGCATTGAACACATCCTCGGCCTGATGGATAAAATGGATGTGGTCGCAATAGGCCCTGGGCTGACTGCAGCCGATGATATAAGGAAGATCGTCGGGGCAGTCATCGAAAACTGCGAAGTGCCTCTTGTAATGGATGCGGATGCGCTCAATGCCATCTCGGCAGACCCGTCGGTTCTGAAAAAGCTGAAAACCGAAGCCGTGCTGACGCCGCATCCGGGAGAGATGGCAAGGCTGATGGGAACAGATACGAAGCAGGTGCAGTCTGACAGGATAGGAACAGCCACCGGATTCGCTCAGAAATACGGCGTGACCGTCGTGCTGAAAGGCAGCAGGACCATAGTGGCTTACCCGGACGGCTGGGTGCACATCAACACCACCGGCAACGCCGGCATGGCTACCGCCGGTACCGGGGACGTGCTCACAGGCATGATAGCGGGCATCGCCGCCCAGGGAGTGCCTGCCGGGGACGCCGCAGCAGCGGGTGTTTACCTGCACGGGCTTGCCGGGGATGCCGCCGCTGACTTAAAAGGGATGTACGGCATGGTGGCGGGCGATATCGTTGATATACTGCCGGTGGCGATAAAAGAAGCCCTGAAAGAGAGCCGCTGAACAGGCAAAATTTCATAAAGGCTGCGAATGTCAAAAAAGTTACCCGCAAATTTACCATTGAAATAAAATGGAACAAGGTATAGGATGATACCAGCAGGATTATGCCGCGCATTTTGACGGAGGAACCTGGGACATGATGGTATTCAGACGGGACACGATGGAATACAAACTCAACAGGGCATGGGCCGAGATCGACCTGGACGCCATAGCCTATAACACCAGAGAGATAAAAAAGCTCACGGGCAGCAATGTAGAGATGATGGGGGTCGTAAAGGCCGACGCGTATGGCCACGGAGTGCTCGAGGTAGTACGCACGCTGCTGGACAACGGCGTGACCCAGCTGGCCGTTTCGATGCTGGATGAGGCTATCCAGATAAGAAAAATGGGCATTGATGTGCCAATTCTGATACTGAGCTATACCGACCCGGCAAGGGCGGATGAAGTTATAAGGAACGAAGTCACCCAGACAGTTTTCAGCCTGGACCTCGCAGAGGCATTGTCAGCAGCAGCCGTAAGGCTCGGCAGGAACGCAAAGGTACATGTGAAGGTGGACACCGGCATGTCCAGGGTGGGATTCATGCCAGGGCACACCGCGGTAAAAAACATCATGGAGATGGCAAAGATGCCGGGGATCGAAATCGAGGGCATATTCACCCACTTCGCCTCGGCGGACGAAGCTGACAGAAGCTACACGATGATGCAGTTCGACCGCTTCATGAGCCTTTGCAGCGAGCTTGAGAAAGCCGGGATACACATCCCGGTAAGGCATGCGTGCAACAGTGCCGGCACTTTGCAGTACCCCGAGATGCACCTGGACATGGTCAGGCCAGGCATCATACTTTACGGTCTGTATCCTTCCAGGGAAGTACAGTGGAAAATAGACCTTAAGCCTGCAATGACGCTGAAGGCCAACGTGATATATGTCAAGGACGTGGACAGGGACGTATGCATCAGCTATGGAAGGACGTTCCGGACAACCCGCAAAAGCAGGATAGCCACCGTGCCTATAGGATATGCCGACGGATATACCAGGCTCATGTCCAACAAGGGGAAGATGCTCGTGAACGGCGAATTCGCGCCGGTCGTGGGCAGGATATGCATGGACCAGTGCATGCTCGACGTGACCGACCTGAAGCATGAAGTTCATGTGGGGGACGAGGTCGTCATATTCGGCAGACAGAACGGGGCATCCATCAGCGTCGACGAGATAGCGGAACAGGTGGGGACCATCAATTACGAACTGGTCTGCATCATAGGCAAAAGGATACCGCGTGTCTATCTTAAAGGCGGAAAAATCTGCAGCGTCCTGAATTATCTGCTGTAAAACTGAATAATAATGTAATAACAGCCCTGGCAGCAGTTCCGGCAGCGAAAAATCCATGCATCGGAACTACGGTAACAATATTTTAATTTGACCGGGTATATACTGTCGTATATAATATAGTATATCCTAAAGCATATACAGACAGTCTGTGCAAAACATATACGGTCAGGGCACATCAGGTTAATCTTGGGTACATACGGCCAAAGCCGGAGTACTTCTGGTCAGGGCCGGGGCGAAAACGGCTGAAGCAGTAGTGCTAACTGTCCGGGCCGGAGCAAATACGGCCGGAGCAGGTGCACTGATGGCCAAGGCCTGAGCAAATACGGCCAATACCAGGGTACATACGGTTGGAGCATATACGGCTTCAGTATGTAAAGTCACATAATTTCGGCGAAGGCGGCAAAAATTATTAACTGCTGCTGTTGTTTGCTGCCTGCTGTGATGATATCTTCTCAGTGACGAATTGCAATTCGATCGAAAATGGGGGATTTATTTTGGCGGAATTGAAAAAAATACTTATAAGCCTTCCTGATAACCTGCTTAAAGAAGTAGACCATATCGTATCTGTTGAGAAAACCAACAGAAGCGAGTTTGTCAGAGAAGCGATGAAACTTTATCTTAGAGAAAAGAGAAAGATAGAGATGAGAGAAAGGCTGAAGAAGGGATACCTTGAAATGGCAGAGATAAACATGAGGCTGGCCGAGATGTGCATGGATGCGGACAGCGAGCAACAGTTCAAATACGAGGAACGACTTGGGGAGTTGGAGTAAACGTGATAATAAAACGGGGAGATATTTTCTATGCCGATCTGAGTCCCGTGATCGGCTCCGAGCAGGGGGGTGTCAGGCCCGTACTGATAGTGCAGAACGACATCGGCAACAAATACAGCCCGACGGTGATAGCGGCAGCTATCACGTCGCAGATAAACAAGGCAAAGCTGCCGACCCACATCGAGATAAGCGCACAGGAGTACGGGCTGCAGAAGGACTCGGTGATCCTGCTGGAGCAGATCAGGACCATAGACAAGAAAAGGCTCAGGGAACGGATTGGGCACCTGGACGATGAACTGATGGAAAAAGTTAATGAAGCGCTAAGCATAAGCTTTGGTCTGGCCGATATATAAATCGGCGGCGTAAGGCTTGGAACGGCACATGCATAGGGAATAAAGCAGTACGGACTGAGAAATTCGTTTACATATGAGACAAGCCTTAAATCCGGAACATACTGCCGCAGCGGCACACCGGGCAACGCCCCGGCCGCATGAAGGGAACATGAGCCATGGATAAGGAAAAAGCGTTCAGGCTTGTTTTGGTTGCGGCATTGGTTTTCCTGATATATCAATTCGGTTTCAGGCCGATTTTCAACAGGGGGAGCGAGGTCATAAAGGCGGACAGGAAATACTGGTCCGAACTGCTTCCCGACGAAGAAGGGCCTGTCTATGATGTCATCGTATACGGAGCGGAACCGCAGGGCATAGCTGCGGCCATATCTTCCGCGAGGCTCGGGGCGCGCACATTGCTCATAAGTGAAGATTATGACATGGGAGGCATCATATCGCGGTGCTTCATCCCGGAGCTTGAGGTGCCCCTGGACGACAGCGGCAGGATGCTCAACGGAGGTTTCCTTGAAGAACTGCATAAGAAGACGGGCGACTGCTTCTCGCCGGAGAAATACACGGAAGCGGTTAAAGAACTCATACAGGCGGAAAGCGACCTTTCAGCCATCGTCGGTTCCGTTGTCACGGGCGTCAACATGAGCGGCAGTCGTATCGATTCGATCGAGGTCCTGACAAAAGACGGCAAAGTCGACCTTTCGGCAAGGATGTACATAGACGCGTCCGACAGCGGAGCATTGCTTGAACTGTGCAATGTACCGTACTTCACTGGATCAGCAGATCTTGGGATGGAAAACAGGTTCATGCCCGTCAGCCTCAACTTCGGGATGGAGCCGAAGCCAGGGAGCAAAGTAAACAGCAGGCTGGCAGGGAAGACGGCCGCTTTCAGCGACGGACTGCTGGAATACCAGCCCATATACAGCAGCACCAGGCTGGAGGATCCGAAGATCTGCTTCCTTGAGGACGGGAAAGTAATCATCAGGGGCCTGCAGGTGGCAGGGGTCGATGTTATGGACGGTGAAAGCATGCAGCAGGCCTATGAGATAGCCGTCGAGGAAGCGAAAAATATGAGCCGCTGGCTTTCCGAAAACTATGTCGAACTGAAGGACCATGTCTTCTCGAAAGCGGCACCCGCCCTGCGCGTCAGGGAGTCGAAGCACTATAAGGGCAAATATATGCTGACTGTCGACGACATCATCAGAGGCAGGCGTTTCGACGATACCGTGGCGATGGGTTCCCATCCTGTCATGATAACCAAATTCGCTGTCAGCGGTTCGTTTATCGCCGCAGACCCGGACAGCTATGCCATACCCCTTGGAAGCCTCGTGCCTGAAGGGGTGCTGAACCTGCTAATGGCAGGGCCCAGGATATCGGTCTCGTCGCTGGCTGCAAGCAGCACCAGCGCCATAGGCACATGCATAGCGCAGGGTGAAGCCGCCGGAGCGGTCGCCGTGATGTGCGTCGCCAGGAATGAGAACCCTGCATTCCTGGACAAAAGCCACGAATATTTCGAAGAACTGGCGGCAACGCTGAAGGCGAAGAAAATGTACCTGCCGGACAGAACCATCGCGCTGGATTTCGGGAAGAACTGGTCGGCCGAAGCCGCAAAGCAGCTGCTTTCACTTGGGCTCCTGGCAGGAGGTTCCGAAAACGACCTGAGGTATGACGCACAGGCGCAGCAGAAGGACCTTGCCTTCATACTGATCAACGGCATATACCGGACGGACAGGAACAGCTACACCCCGGAACTGGACGCAAAGCTCAGGCAATATATAAACAGCAACAACCTCACCTTCGACAGCATGGTCAGGATGGTAGGGGAACTTTATGGAATAGAAGGCGATCCGGACACTGTCTACAAAAGGCTGTGCGAAAAGAACTACATAAACCGCGTGCTGCGTGACAGGATAGAGAAACTGGAAACCAACGCTGAAACGATCACCATGGACATGGTTTATTATATAGGCGCGTACAGCATCCGCTGCTATACGGGGAAGGACCTTACCGGTGTCGTGCAGGAAACACTGTTTGTCACTGCAGAGCCTGTTGATCAGGGAGCGCCTTCCGACACCGGAGAAACTACCGGCGAAGAGACTATTGCAGACGGGACTGCTGGGGGATGAGATGTTGCCGTTTCAACGTTACCGTTTGGACCGACGTCGTCTCAGTTGCTGATGTCTGAGCCGTATCACCTGAACTTCACCATCAGACCGTTGGCATCTGAAACATTACCGCTGTTGCTGTCTCCAATGCTACCGTCTGAAGCGTTATCGTCTGAAATTTTGCCGGAGGTGAGATCCCTTCCGGCATTTAGTTTTACTGCCTCTTGCCTTTTGAGAGACTGGTTTTCCCGGCATTTAGCTTAACGCGCCAGACGCGCAGGATGAATCTTGGCAGGTCGAGCATCCTTTTGGCGCGGCGCGGTTGCTGGCACAGCCTGTACAGCCATTCCAGGCCGTTTTTCCTGAAAAATTCCGGAGCCAGCTGGACCCTGCCCGACAATATGTCGAGGGTGCCCCCGACGCCTATACATACTTTTGCGTTAAGCCTTTCCAGATTGCTGCAGATCCATTTTTCCTGCTTCGGCGCCCCGAGAGCCACGAGCAGTATGTCAGGAGACGTCCTGTTTATCTCGTCTATTATCTCATCATTTTCCTCATCGCTGAAATAACCGTTGCGGCAGCCGGCGATTACGATGCCGGGATGATCCTTTATGATATTCACCGCTGCCTCTTCCGCAACACCAGGCTTAGCGCCGAAAAGGAAACACCGCAGGCCGTTTTTGGAATATGCCCTGAAAACCTCCTGGACCAGGTCGACACCCGAAACCTTTTCGGGCAGTTCATTGCCCAGCATCCTGGACGCCAGCACTACGCCGGCGCCGTCGGCCGTGAGCATGTCCGCCCTTTTCAGGATCTCTTTCAGTTCAGGATCCCTCTGGGCCTGCATTATTATCTCCGCATTCGGCGTATATATGGCATGTGTGCCGCCTTCTTCGATAAACCTGCCCACAATCTCTACGGCTTCCTTCATCGTGACGGCGTCCACGGGTATACCCAGTATATCGACGGTTTTCCTCATTTCCAGGCATCTCCTTGCGGCAACTGAAGCATCAGCATTGATAAATTTTGTGTCAACTTTGTTACTAGCGGCTAATACGATGATATTATAACCCGGCTTTTTTGTCAAAATAAGCAGAATGGTTTCTCTCACCAGTTGACTGGAGCCGGCGCCTGGTTTATGATTGTTTTGCTGCGGCGGCGCACGTTTCATATCCGGAAAACAGGGAAAAATTAGACTGTGCCCTGCATACATCGAAAAAAGGAAGGTGCTTTGACATGGCAAAGGGGGACGGATTCAGAAAGAAGGCAGAGGATTATATGTGGCTTGTCCTGGGGGCGGCGATCACTGCTGCTGCGATAAGCTTTTTCCTCGTGCCCTACAAACTGGCTCCGGGCGGCATCACTGGTATCGCAACGGTGCTTTTTTACCTGTTGGGGGAGAAGATACCGGCGGGTGTCATAATACTGCTTCTGAACGTTCCGCTTTTTGCTTTCGGATATAAGCTGATCGGCCGCAAGTTCATCGTGAAGACCCTGATAAGCACCGTGCTCATGTCGCTGCTGATCGACGTGACCGAGCCCCTGGCAGGCAAGTTTGCCGAGATGCTGAGCCCTGAGAGCATGGCAGACAGGCCGGATTACCTGCTGTACTCGATCTTCGGAGGGTTTATCATGGGAGTCGGGCTGGGCCTGGTGTTCAAATCCGGCGCGACGACCGGCGGCACGGACCTTGCGGCCAGGATTCTGCACCACATGTTCCCGGGTATCACCGTTGGCAGGGCACTCATGATGATAGACACGGCAGTCGTCATATTTGCCGCCATAGCCTTCAAAAGTTTCCTGCTCGCGCTGTATTCGATACTCGCGCTTTATATCTCCACGAAAGTCATCGACGTGATAATCGAAGGCCTGAATTTCGCAAAATCCGTCTTCATTATCTCCGACCATGCCGAAACGATCGCGCAGGACATAATGCGGGAACTGGACAGGGGAGCGACCGCATTCAACGGGAAGGGCATGTATTCCGGCAACGACAAGACGATCCTGTACTGCGTGCTGCACAGGAGCCAGATACAACAGCTCAAATCCCTGGTCAGGAGGACCGACCCGTCTGCCTTCGTAATACTGAGCGATGTTACGGAAGTGCTCGGTGAGGGGTTCATAACATATGAATGATCCATGCCTGCAATTCATCCTGTAAAACAGCAGATTTGTCAAATTGTGTGGTTTCGAAGCATTCCATATGATATAATTTTAATAATCATAACAGGAAATTATTTTAATAAAGGATAATTATTTGCAAGGAATCAGAATTTTTTATATGGCATAGTTAACGGCTGTTCTGTTAAATATTGTGACAAGGGGTTTTATCATGTCACGTTTTTATGTGGATACAGCAATGCTGAGAAACCAGGCACAAAAAATGCAGGCATTTTGTTTTACTCGTGCCTGATGGAAATGATGCTATGTATACCCTGACTTATGCGGGCATCGGTAACTACTCGGACATAAGGATAGAAGCGCTTAACATCATGAGAAGCTTCCTGAACAGGCTGCAGGCTGGTTTTTGATTTCTTGAGGATACAGGAAACAGCAGAGGAGGGAACATGGGTATTTATAAATTCTTAATACCGTTGATAATCTGTATCAGCCTGACCGCATGCGGCATCAGCGACGATGCAAGGAGACCGGATGAAACGAAACGGCCGGCTGAGACGGTTTCAGAAAATGAAAATGATCCGGTCGATGTATTCCAGGCAATCGCCGAAGATAAGGAATTTGACGGGAAAAGCCTGATATGGGATGGAGAAAAGGCGCAGATCGTTGATGATGAACTGGACAGCAGGGATGTTTTGGACGGCAGGTACGGAGAGTTCGAACTGGTTACTCTCGAAACGAGGATTGGATTTGACCTGGTCCTGCCCAAAACCAGCCATAACAGTGACCTGTTTATGTCCAGCGAATACCCGCCGGTCGATACCGATGATGAATTCAGCATAGAGACGCAGGACAGGTTTTTGTCGCTGAAGAAAGAAGGAGCAGGCACATTTGATCAGAAGGCGGCCGGGTTTTCATCCGGCGATGGGCTGATAGAATCAGACAGCGGCGCGTTCAGGAGTGAAACAGAGCACAAGTTGTTCACAGGGATCATAAAAACGGCTTCAGGCGAGAACATGATAGGATTCCTGCTCCTCGTCAACGGAGAAGATTCGGTCTACACTTTCAGATATGCCGGACTTGGGAATTACTCCGATATCCGGGTCGAGGCATTCAGTGCCATAAGAAGGCTCCTGGGCCAGTTTTAAGAGTTTGGCTCCTGCCTGTTCGTGCGGGTCCTGCAGTCATCAGGGGATTGCCTGTCCGCATATCGAACGCAGCATCTCCGGGATCGCGGCGTACCTTGCCGTAACGGCTGGTCTGCACATATTTGAAACTATCGGCTTCCCGCATGTCAAAGTTCCCGTCGTTGACGAACTGAGCTTCAGCATCCGTCAGCCTGCAATCTCGCTATAGCATGTGTTTCTGCTGTATGTGTGTATCTGCGGCAGGTTGTTTCCAGCCGAAAATATCTCTGCTTTGTCTTGACTTGGACAATGCTGCGGTGGTAATATAGTTCTGAACTGAATAGTGAATATAATCTTCAGGGCAGGGTGAAATTCCCGACCGGCGGTGATGCGGCCAGGTGCCGTTAGCCCGCGAGCGCAAGCTGATTCCGGTGAGATCCCGGAGCCGACAGTATAGTCTGGATGGGAGAAGATTAAGTGTTTGATCATACGTCCCTGGGATTATATTCCAGGGACTTTCTTTTTCCGTATAGTGCGCGCTATAACGGGGGTTGCCAGCTCGTCCCGCCCTGCACAGGAGGCGTGGACCGGCGACAGTTCAGACATAATAATAAGGAGGTCATCAATCATGGAAGCAAACGGGAGAATCGAAGTGAGTGTGAGGAAAACGAATGCGGTCATAAGAAAAATGACGATGATTGCCGTGCTTTCGGCGCTTTCCATAGTACTTATGCTGCTTATAAGGTTCCCGATCATACCGGCGGCGCCTTACCTGATCTATGAGCCTGCCGATGTGCCGGTGCTGATAGGCGGATTTTTGCTTGGCCCGCTGGCCGGGATAATAATAACGGTCATAGTTTCCGCCATACAGGCGTTTGCCTTTAGCACAGACGGATGGGTCGGCCTGCTCATGCATGTCATAGCCACGGGATCGCTTGTCGTCACCGCCAGCGCGATATACAGGATACGCCGCAACCTGGCCGGTGCCATCACAGCCCTTGTGGCAGGGACCCTGGCGATGACGCTGGTGATGATACCTACCAACCTGGTCATACAGCCGAATTTCTACGGGATCCCGCTTGAGACGGTCAAGAGCCTTCTGGTGCCCGCTATCATACCGTTCAACCTCATAAAGGCCGGGCTCAATTCGCTGCTGACGTTCGTCGTTTACAAAAGCATAGGCTCGTTCGTGAAGAAGTTCGTTATGTGAGGAAGTTTATACGGCTCGCGGGATTACACGGTACATGAGTTCGTACAGCAAGTGATGCAGCGTGCGAAACGGCGTGTGGGTATGCATGCGGAACGGCATGCGGTGAGTACACGGATTGATGTGTGGGTCTGTTTGCACGCAGCAGTATGTGGGTCGGTTTAGGGCCTGCATTGCATGCGATAAAGTATTCGGGCTGGTGCGGAGCCAGAATGGCATCCAGCATAGCATGCGAGAGTTTGCTCGTGATGAAATTCGCACTGACCTCAGATAAAGATAATATGTGCGAAGCGGTTACAGAAGAGAGCGGATGATGGAAATATATTGACAATTATCTAGAGCTGTACTAAAATATAATAAAAATGTTGCCATCATCGACAGTTTTTGCCAGACTCCCGAATCCTAAACCGGAGGAGTTGTAAGATGGAAGTTAACAGGCAAAAAATCCGTGAGCTCATGAAAACCAGATGCGAAGGGAACTACAACCGCTTTGCAAGAGAACTGGGCGTCGATCCGTCGCACCTTTACAGGTTCATCAACTCGGGTGTGGGCGGCGGCAAGAAGATCATGATGTCCGTCATGAAGTATTGTAAGATGAACGGCCTGAATTTCGAAGATTACATCAGCATGTGACACTTGTATGGTCTGTATCTGCCTCGGCACGCAAGATGCGCAGCCGGGGTTGTTTTTTATGAACTTTTTATAAACTTAAAATGAAAAATAAGCATTTACAAAAGAACGGATGTTCGATATAATATACATATATAGTGGGATCCTGTTATGAATGTATATGAATCTAGAGATGTAATATACGGATTCATTACATTTGATGATTGGGAACGTGAAGTAATCAATCATCCTGTTTTCCAGCGTTTACGAAGAATTAAGCAACTCTCTCTGACTGATATGGTATATCCTGGAGCCAATCACACAAGGTTTGAGCATTCCTTGGGTGTGATGCATCTTGCGACTCTGTTTTTCGACAATATTTTGATCAAACGGAGACAGTTTCTGGAGAAAGAGTTGCGTTTCGATGAGGCTGGACTCAGGAGAGACAGGAGAATTTTGAGATTTGCAGCCTTACTGCATGATATTGGACATTCACCGTTTTCACATGCCGGAGAAGAGCTGATGCCTTATATACCCAAAGGTCATCCCAAGTACGAGGAAGGAAAAGACAAGAGATTTTCACACGAAGACTACAGCATTGCAATAATAAAAGCTTTCTTTAGAGATATAATTGAAGAACATGAAGAAAATGAAAACTACAATATCAAAGTGGAAGATATAACTGCACTCTTGGGTGACGAGACTGTCAAGCCAAAACGAAGTCTCATCTGGAAGAACATAATATCCAGCCAACTGGATGCCGACAGGGCGGATTACCTGCTGAGAGATTCAACGCATCTGGGAATAAGATACGGCATATACGACAAGGACCGGCTTGTTAATACTGTGAGTATTGCCAAAGATCAGGAAACTTACGGGACCAACCTGGTGGTCGAAGAAGGTGGATGGCATGTGGCTGAGAGCCTGGTGATTGCAAGATACCAGATGTTTACCCAGGTATATTTCCATAAAACGAGACGAGCCTATGACCATCACATTGAAAGTGCTATTAAGGCTATTCTTCAGGAAAATGAAAAAAGCGGGTTTTTCCCGTTACCTGACAGCGAGGAGAACCTGAAAAAATACATTGACTATGATGACTGGAAAATCTATGGTTTAATAAAAGAAGGGATGGGAGGTGATGATGGAGAAGTAATACTGAAAAGGATACATGACAAGTGCGTATACGAGACGGGCGAAGTTCCTGATGAGGATGAACTTAAAAGGTTTGAAGATGTGTGGAATGAATTCAGAGATGAAATCAGTTTTGATGATTCCCCAGATAAGTCTTGGTATAAAACAGGGAAAGAGGATATATTAATACTTTGCAACCCTAATAATGAGGACGAGCAGTTGAAGCCCCTGTCTAGCATATCCTCAATTGTAAGGGCGATGCAGCCGATAAAGCAAAAAAGATTGTATGCCAGGAACGGGGAAAGTGGTGCTTTGAGGAAAAAAATAAGAGCGTATCTGGAAGGGAAGAAATGACATGAAAGTACTTAACGAGTTGTGGAACAGAGTTGGATTAATATCCAAGCTGACAAAGGAACTCTCGCATACCGGAACACAGCTGGGCAAGACAGCCATGATGAAATACATGTATATACTCCAGGAAGTTTTCGATGTGCCGTTGGGTTACAAGTTTTCACTGTATACATATGGTCCGTATTGCAGTGATGTACTATTAGATCTGGACTATACTGAAACCCTCGGCGGAGTGAGGATCAACCCGGTCGATGCCGGAACAGGCGGATACAATATTAAAATGTCTAAAAAAACAAATGAGTATATTAAAAAATCGCAAAACTTTCTTGCTGAATACAGTGAAAGCATAAATACGGTAATTAAATTGTTTGGTGGCAAGACCGCTAAAGAACTGGAGCTTAGATCCACAATTATCTATTTGTATAAGACTTACCTGCAAAATATATGGGAAATAAGCAGGGATGAAATCGCGAAAAATGTCCAGGAGTTGAAACCGTATTTCAGCATCGAAGAAATACATGATGCTTATGATGAATTGAACAGGATGCGTATATTTGAAAAATTGGGGTGTTAAAGGAATAGAAAGTTGCTCCTTTCTGGCAGGAATTAGTATTTACAAGGCCAGGAAGGAGTTTTTTATTAAAACAGTGTTTCTGCTATTGCATCCAGTTGCTTGCGTATGGTTGAAAAATCAGCACCCAGGTCCAGTGTCTTGATGCTAATTCGGTTTCCCCCGATGATATAGTCGTTGTGCGGGACGATATCCTCGTCGGTTTTTGCATAGAGAAGCAGGCCGCTCACGTTGCCAGTCCTGGCATAATCCATGTTCTTTACATAAGTGAAGATTTGGTACATGTTGTGGGAATGGAAGGTTCGGCTGTCGAACAATGGGTTTGTCTGCATGGTACGGCCGTAGAATTTCGTGTCTATCACCAGGGTTTTTCCCTTATACTGCAATGTTATGTCGGATTTCATTTCCGGCAGATACTCGATATCGCCGCTGTCTGTATCCCAGGCGATAATTGCAGCCGAGGCATTGAACTGGGGATAATGCCTGCGGAAATACTCCCGGACGAATTTCTCGAAGAGTCTATGCATGCGCTGGTCGTCGATATAGCGTGCAAGTTTCAGGGAACCGGCCTGTTCGGTCATCAGCATGCCCTCGATAACCAGGTAACAGATATTTAACAGCATTTTGTAGGTATTGTTGTTTTGGTTGTACCTGATGTCCAACCACCTGATTTTGCGGGGGTTGACCATATCAACACTGCTGAAAAAGAGCATTGTTTGCCGTAAGGCCCTTTTGTGCTGTTCCTTTACATCCGGACTGCGCATGAGGAGCATGGCAGCGGTCTTGAGGATCCTGTTCATCTGGTTGTTTTCGGTAAACTCGTCAAATTCACAGACCAGCCTCTTCTTTAGTATAGTATTCTGCACGATCGATGCTGACACATTTATCTTACCAACAGGAGAGATAAGAGCATCTGTTTTGCTTTCATATTCTCGGTTGAGGCCTCTCCTGATCTGGTTGGCTATGCCTTTGGCAAGTATTGCCGCAAACAAATCAGCAGCATATTCGAATTCTTCTGCCGCGATACGCTTGTAATCCGCTTCGTTCAGCACATGAAATGCATAAGCAAGCATATAGTAAATGTTCCGGATCCTAATCATCCAAAACACCACACAGCCTTCTCGTCCATTGTTCCACCTTGGACGGATCGTCGAACCAGTATTCGTTCAGGAGCGGCAGCAACTCGTACCTGATTATAGCCTCCAGCTGCTCATCGGTCATTTCGCTGTCTGTGCATAAGTAGCTGTGGCCGATCCTGAATCCACGACCAAGGGACTCATCCTTGCTGATAAATTCGTTGAGCGCCTTGATCTGCTCAACGAGGGCGTTGAACTTGGGATTGTTTGCCTTTTCCATGACTGTCCTAAAGCCGTCCGAATCAAATGCAGGTTCAAGGTCAAAGAAAGCAAATCTTCTCCTTAGAGCATAGTCAATTATAGCCAGGCTGCGGTCAGCGGTGTTCATCATGCCGATGATATAAACATTTTCAGGTACGGAGAACAGTTCGTTGGAATAAAGCAAACGAAGCTTTTCTCCACGTTTGTCCCTTTCAATTAGCATGAGCAGTTCTCCGAATATTTTGCTTACATTGCCGCGGTTGATTTCATCTATAATGAAGAAATAATCCTCTTCGTCGTCATCCTGGGCTTTTTTACAGAATTCATAAAAAGGCCCGGGCGTAAGCTCAAACCCTTTTTCAGTGGGGCGGAAGCCCATAATGAAGTCCTCATAGCTGTAACTCTGGTGGAACTGGACCATCATTACCCGGCTTGTGTCCTTTTGTCCCATTATGGAGTAAGCCAGCCTTTTGGCGGCAAAAGTCTTACCGACGCCAGGCGGCCCCTGCATGATAATGTTTTTCCTGGATTTGAGGAGGTTCACCAGTGTATTGTATTGATCGATATCCATGAAAACTTCACGCAGAAAGTCCTGTTCAGAGTATGAGGGTGGGATATAACTATCCTCTGTATCACTATCAGGAGAGCCTTCATCTATAAAAAGGGCTTCAAGTTTCTGAATGTATGCCGTATACGGGGTAATATCGGTGAGGGTTTTTACTGCAGCTTGCCCGGGATGTTCCCACTCGCCTTTATGTGTCCATCTGACTTTACGGATATGTTTGTAATCATTCCTCTCATCATCAAAAATATAGTCAGACTCGACAATACCACGTCCTACTATTTTATACATACCTTTTTTGGCATAAACAATATCGCCGGGCCTGATTTCGTTTGCAAACTGCCATGTAGCAAGAACGGAATTTGTGTAAGAGCGATGATCTCCATACAATTCCTGCATTTTGGATCTCACGGCATCTTTGCTGGGAAACTGCTTCAGGTCGCCCATTTCGTCCCACTCGATTCCCATGATGCCGAGATCGTAAAATTCATCCCACTTGGATGAATAGTTGCCGGGGGCATAAAGCCAGTAACGTTTAGGTGATGGTTCTTCTGCATCTTGCCCTTGCCTTGCAGGTTTATAGGTTCCATTGATGATGCTGTCAATGATATCTGCCTGCTCGGCGGTCAGCTTGTAATTCGTGACTCTCGGGAAGCTTAAAATGCCAATATTTCTCAGCCGCACATCTGCCATTAGCAGTTCCTTCCCGATAACAGCGTCAGGTATTTTATGCGTCAGTTCGATATCTACTACGTGAGTTTCATCCGACAGTTTTTCGCTTTTAAGGACGTAAGGATCAGGCTCAACATTAACCCTGATTTCCGGGTCGCAGTTAATTATCCCTGATGCGACGATGCCGCCGCCAGATCCCGAAATCCATATATATGCACGGTCTCCCTTTCTAATTTGGTTTTTATATTGTTTTACACTCCACGTTACAACATCAAGGTCCCTGATAGCACCCAAAACATCATAATATTCGGGATTGCCCTGGAAAATCCAGCCGGGCCTGTTTTCAGTATTTGCGTATACAATTGTGTTTTTGTCCCTGGACGCTGCTGACAGCCATGCTTCATAAGAGAGCTCGGGGAAACTGTGATGCAGGCTATCACTTTTTACAAAGACTTCTTTGCATGTATCGATTAGTTCCATGTATGTTGTTGCACTTGGGGGCTGATTCAGTTTTGTGATTCTTGTAATGATTTCACGGTATGGAGAGCCGTCCCATGTCAGATAACGTCTGGTGTTTTCATCGAGAGTCAGATAAGTATATGGTCGTATCCAGTATAGCCCAAAAGTTACATTCCATTTTATACCAATCTGATTTCTAACATTGTCATAACAGGCAATAAATGCTGATCTTGTGAAATGGGATGGATTGTCTGCATAAGCGATTCCTGCTTCAAACAAGTCCCAAAGGTTTGCTATATCCTCTTTCATTCGCTGACTTCTGCTGCTGAAAAGCCAGGCTTGCATATTGTTTAAGAACGGTACACCATCGAAATTGGTTGGCACCTCAGATTGAATACCCAGTTTTCTGCCAAATTCTTTTAATATAGCAGTACGATTCTTGTCTGTAATTCCTTTATTGAAGCAACCAAATACGGTAAATGGGCAGATATCATCAAGTGGCTTGCCATTCTTAATGAAAGGGTAGCGCATGCCCAGGTCATCATAGATGCTTTTTAGCAGTTCAAGAAGATGTAAGCGCTTGTCTTTATATAGTAAAATTTTGTCCGCGAGTTCCATGTAATATGATGTCCATGCGAATTGCTTATTAGATTGGATATTTGGATACATTTCTCCAACCTCCATTTTTTGTGGTGCTAAATTTATTGTAACACATTCCAAATAATTAAGTGTTCAATAAAGGATATTATGGGTTGAGTTATTAGGGAGTATACATAATAAGACAAACCATTCCATTTACAAGTATAATATTATAAGTAGATTTATACATATAACGAATTAGTTAAGTTATTTCTGAAAGGAGATTACAATGTATATAATAATAGCAACTGCCAGTACAATTATAAGACAATTTTTATTACCAAACCCATTTTCTTCACTACCAAATGGTGGATTATATAATTTGGCAGCTTCAATACTGCTTAATCCACTTACATTTTTTATAGATGGATTATTTTATGACAGAGGTTCTGATCCAGCGTGTGGAAGTTTTCTTTACCTTGTTTTTTACATTATTCATACCGGTATGTCAACGCCGGAATCATTTTGACCCACTAGCGCCGGAAAAGAATTGACCCACCTTTGTGCCTTGTGTTGAATAGATCCCGGTTTTAAGTTTGTCTTTCAAGCGGTAGCTGTTTCCGCGAATATTGATGACATGGCAGTGATGCAGCAGTCGATCGAGAACTGCTGTTGCCAGGACAGGATCACCCATTAGTTCATCCCATTCCCCAATGCTTTTGTTGCTCGTCAGGATCATGCTTCCCTTCTCATAGCGCGCCGACACCAACTGGAAAAACAGATTCGCCGCAAGCGGGTCAAGTGGCAGATATCCTACTTCATCCACGATCAGAAGACGAGGCCGTAAATATACTCTCATCCGCTTGTCCAAACGTGATAAAGTGCGTGGCGAATTTCCTGAGGAGTTAATTCTAGGCCGCCTGTATCAGGGAATGCTCCTACAACCCTTGTCCTTCGCCTGATTTCCCGGTTAAGCCTTTCGATAACAATATTGCTTCTCAGTTTTGACCAATGGGCATATGGGAAGTCCATATAAGTAAGAGTTTCCTCAATGCCCTTTTCTATCTTGTCAGCAGCTTCTCTAAGTTTCATTTCCCGTAACTTTTGAACTACAGTCTGTGCCTTTTGTGCCCTGATGCTGGTTTGCGCAAGGTTACGTTATGCTGCAAGCAAAGATTGGGGAACCAAGCGTTACATGAGCATGAAACACCTTGAGGAAGAAGGACTTGATGGCTCACTAATTACAGTCAGCTAAATGTTAACTGCCAGACGGTTAGAATGATTTTGCGAAAAATTCTTGACGGTACCATATTGTCAACGCCTAAATGTGTCACCGCCGGGATATAATTGACCCAGGGCAGTCGAAAAGAAAATGACCCACCCCTGTAGAATATTTTCCCTCTGGAGAATCAACCAACAAACTCAGAGGGGAGAAATATGCTAAGGAGTGGGACTGTGATAAGCATACATGAACTTTACGCAAGTGGCAAGAGCATTCGGGAAATTGCCCGAATAACGGGGCATTCCCGGAACACCGTGCGCAAATATTTACGCGCCAATGGGATCCCTGAGCCTCGTTACAGTAAAAAGAGGGGATCACGAAGGTTCAGGTTGGGCTGAAACACCAGATAAAGCATTTTCTGATGCTAAAAATTATTTAGCTGCTCCATCTCAATGAAGTATTTACATTTTTTCCTCCGATCTGGATATATTTGTATTACCTTAGCTATTAACTCCATCAACATAGTTTATTAGTAGTTCATTAATATTGTTAGTACATACCTTATCTAATAAAATTTTAGCATAAATTATTGAAAAAGTATATAATTTCAGCCTTAGGTGAAGTACTCCTTAGCATATTTCTACCTTGTTGATGGTTCTTCAGAGGGAAATATTCTACATGGGTGGTAATTTTCTTTTCGGCTTCCTAGGGTCAATTATATTTCAGCGATAACAATTTCAATAGGTAATGATGGTGTACTAGTAATATTAGGAGATATATGAGAGATAATAAAATATTTACGATAATTGATGAAAAACATCAGAGGCAATAATGATTGACTTAATATAAAGGTGTTAAATTTACATACATTGTTAAAATCCGTCATTTCTGCATGATTCGGCATAAAGCTCATGTGGAACAATATTTATACTAAATCCTACATCTCCTCATCTATCACCCACGACACAAACCGGTCGATCAGCTTAAGCTTCTTCTGGTCGCACAGCTTGAGCCTTTCGCTGATTTTATTGCGCAGGTCTTCTTCTGTATCTGAATAAGAAACACTGCCCAGCAGGAGATAATCCGGGGTCGTGTCGATCGCTTCGCAGATCTTCAGCAGAGAATCGATGCTGGGGATCGAGTAGCTGTTTTCTATATTTGATATAAAATTATTGCTGAGGCCGGTGGCTTCCGCCACGTCTTCCTGCGTCAGGTTGAGCACTTTCCGGCGTTTTGCGATCCTTTCTCCGAGAGCTTTGTAGTCTATACCCATCCGTTACCACCCTGTTTTACTGTATCATTTATGCCCGATTAACTTAACCAATCATAAAGGTAAAAATACACTTGTAATCAGCATTTATGCAGGTTAAAATAAATAAGTACTCTTATAGTTACAAAATCCTCCGGTAAAAGGTGAGTGCGGATGATAAACATAGGTATCTGCGATGACCTTCCCATCAATCGTGAGATAATTAAGGCTATCATTCAGCAATATGGCAAGGAAAACGATCAAACGTTCAGTATATGGGAGTTCGGCAGCGGTGAGGAACTCGTCGGATTCCTCAACGATAATGACATAAGCTTCGACCTTGTTTTTCTCGACTATTACATGAAAGAACTCACCGGCCTTGAAACAGCAATAAAGATCCGGCAAATGGAACATGACGGGTCCAAACCTGCATGCAACATTGTATTTGTAACTGCAACGGAAAACACACTTGGGTTAATGTCCGTTCGTCCGCTGCGGATCCTGCAGAAGCCGGTAAGCCCGGGAACGATAAACGCAATACTCACCTTCGTCCTTTCTGAAAAATGCAAGACATAATATTGTATGATTACAAGAATTACAGTAAAATGTAAAAAATAAGCTTGGGGTAAGATGCATGTTCACGGTCAGGGAAATAACCGACAGTGACTTGAAAACGAATGTCACGCTTGAAATCATGAACTCGCTGCCGAAGTGGTTCAGCCCGCCGGAAGATATAGTGAGGAAGTCCCTCCTGCACAGGGAGATGCCGTTCTTTGCGGCCTTTGACGGGGACAGGGCCGTCGGGTTTATTGCATTGAAAGTACACAACGAATATACCGTTGAAATGTTCAACCTGGGCGTGCTTGAGGAATACCACAGGCAGGGCGTTGGCACCGCCATGCTGAGGGCTGTTGAAAGCTACTGCAGGGGAAGAGGGTACAGGTTCATCACGGTTAAAACGTTGGATTCTTCTGCAGAATATGAGCCGTATGAACGCACGAGGGCCTTTTACCTGAAGAACGGGTTTTGCCCGCTGGAAGTATTTCCTTTGTACTGGAACGAGGACAATCCATGCCTGTTCTTGGCTAAATATATAGGGTGACATCCAAACTAATCTTAAGGGGGATCATTTCCATGGGGCGTACGAAATAATCAGGCTGAAACCTGAAGACTATTAATGAGTGGAGATTTGATATGGATACCCGGATATTATTGCTCGAAGACCCGTCATCGCCGTATATTGACACAATGTGTTCCATACAACAGGAGTTGCTGCCTGAGTACAGTGACTGGGATCCCTATAATATGGCACGAATAAGGGTTGTTGAAAAAGGGAGGCCTTGCGTTGAGATATACATGGGGTTTTGCGGCGATGTGCCGGCGGGATTTATGCAGGTGAGTTACATATATTACTATAGTAAAGTATTCATCAATGTCGATCTCGTAGCCGTTTTACCCGAGTACAGAAAGATCGGGCTGGGGATAAAGTTGCTGCGGTATCTGAAACATATAATGCAGAAACCCGTTGAGAACTATGAGTGCATTGGGATCCTGGGACTGGCCGAAGTTGAGAATATGGAAAAGCCGTTTTCATTGAAACGATTGTTCCTGTATTCCCGGCTGGGAGCGGAAATCAGGCGCGACTTGATTTACAAAACACCTGATTATCCTGATTCGTATGTCATATTCTATCCTGCTTCAAAACACTACTCCGGTATATCGACTGCTGCGCTTTCGTGGCAGCTGTGGAGGATATCGCAGTACAACTCAAAACAGTTCAGACGATATGTCGCAAACATTGACTTCAGGGACATAAGAGCGGAACTATCAAGGTATTAGCAGACGGTCGATGCTGTGCTTTCCAATCCATTTGATGCCAGGGGGCGGGACGATGCTTCGGAATATGGCGACGATATTTCTGTTTAACGGGGATCTATTGCTAATGATGAAGCGCCCGGCTGATAAGGAACTCAACCCGGGCGTCTGGTCGGTCATCGGGAAGCATATGCAACCATTTGTAATCAGCGTGAGTCTAAATATAAAAAAGTACCAGGGGAGGCATGCGTATGGATTCGGGTAAAACCAGGCCAGGCAAAAAACTCGGGTACATATCAGGTCTGATACTGTTGTGCCTTATTGCTGCGGCAGTGGTTTATGCAGTTTTGGCAGGTTCTGCGTCCGCTTCCTTAGGCGGGAAGCGGTTCAGCGAACTGAGAGAGAAGTATCCTTTATATGAATACGACCCACCGCTCATATCGATGAACAAACCAAAGTTCGATGATTTGGTTAAGAGGGCTGACGCTTTCATCCTGGCTGAAGTAGTTGAAGTATTGCCGGAATATACTATAGAACTGATCGAAGGCAGTGAAACGCCTGAGGGAAAGATCTACGAAAAAGGGAAAGAGTATGGCATGGAGAACGCCGAGCCGTTTGTGCAGTACAGGGTGCGGGTCATCGAAAACATCACGGGGGAAAGCTCCGGTAAGGGTGAGGAGGTCCGAGGGGACATCATTATCGCGATGAATGCCCAGTTCAAAGGCTATGCCCCTGAGCCGGAACCGGGGATGAGGATAGTCACGCCGGTTTCAAAAGGGGAAGGCAAACATGAAGGGAAGTATTTCTATTCCAAGTATGGGTTTTATTATGTCACTGATGACGATTATGTAATGTCTGCCTATGTCGAAGATCATGGGTATAAATTTTCCGGCAGGACATTGGACCATTTGAAGAAGAAAATCCGGGAACTGGCCGGCAGGAAGTAGCCTGGAAATGGCCTTGAAGCTACCGGCAGCCTCTGGCGGGCGGACATCAGGCACCTTGTCACGACCTACTGGTTCCATGTGCAGATGTCGGCAAAGTATTTCATCCGCAGAGATTATTTCAAGCTTGAGAACATCCTTCGGATCCTGATGGACACACATGCTTCACTGTTGCTGTCCGCGTACGACACTATCACATGGGGAGGCTGCGCGAGCAGGCTGCGATACATTCCGGGAGATAAACAGGAACATCTCAAGCTGTATGGCTGTGACATGGATTTTGCCCGTGTTCGGGAAAACCTGTACAGGTCAATGAAATGGTTCGACGAGGATGTATGTGAGATCTGCGATGACGAGATCCGGGCATTCAACGCACGACTTGCTGAAGCTGTGATGCCGGACTGGCAGGAGCAGACGAAGTTTCTGGCCTACGGATCATGAAATGTATGCGGCGCCCAAGGTATTCGGCTTGGACGGCAGAAAAATATTGATTGGCAGAAAATTATTGATTAGATGAATGGAGAGGTTTTGATCGCATGAAATTCAGAAAAGGTATTATTGTTGACCTGCTGATCCTGATCGTGCCTTTGGCCGCGATGATCATTGCCACGCCTTATCTGCCCGAGAAGGTGCCCATCCAGTGGAATACCCGCGGTGAGGTGATTCGGACCGTTGACAGGGGATATGCTTTCTTGTTGGGTTTGATACCGTTCGTGCTTTACGAGCTTGTTAAATTCAAGTACAGGAACAGATAGAGGGGTTGTCATGTCAGGGGAGACCAGGCCGAAAAAAGTGCTTGTTGTTAATTGCCTTCTATACGATGATAAGAATGACAAGGTACTCATGGTCTGCAACAGGGACACTGAAAGCTGGTCTCTGCCAGGGGGCCGACACTATATATGTGTAGACCGTATTTTGAGTAGTTGATAATATATCTTTGTCTTCTTCGTTTTCGTTTTTAACAAGAACATTAACATTTTTCTTAAACAATGAGTAAAGATCTACGTACGATCCTTTATAACAGGGGGGGTGGCGTAATGGAAATAGCAGTAAAAAACTAACTCCGGAACTGCTGGATGACTGGCTTAATTACTTTGACAACGTGGCATTTACCGAAGATGACGAATGGCCTGTCTGCTAGTGCATGCACCTCCACTGGAACGAGCAGCTAGACAGGCGTAACAACTGGAGCGAAACGCTCCGATAGGTTTTCAGTTAAACCAGCAAGGCTGACAACCGGGACCGGGCCATACGCCTGATCAAAAACGGTCATGTATGAAAAAGCGAGATTTGAGAGATGCGGGCTGAACATGGATGGCTGCATCATCATGAGGAAGAAGCTCTGACACTGCAAATAGATGGTTAAGTGGGATATGTTAAGAATTACCTTGTCATTTCCGATATAATTCCTGCAGAATTTATCTATCATCAGTTAATACGGAGGTACATGCCATGAGAATAGAAGCCGGCAATGCACATGCGACGGCAGCTTATCAGATCCATCCGGTCGGCAAAAGACTGCCGGATTGCTTCCAGAAGGACGCTTTCTTTCGGGAAATCCTCAATGATGAATCCAAAAAGCTGAAAGGCGTATTTTACAGCGCCGATGAATTCAATCCCGTCAACTTCAAGGGGCCATATATCACTCCTGAGATCCCGCCTGAGGCTCTAAACGCGGAAAATTCCATTATCCTGGTACCCGGTACCGTTATAAGCATGGGAGTATACTCGGGGAAAGAGTTGACGCTGCGCGTCGGCGGCAGCTATGTCGGCATGCACTGGGATTCGGAACCGATTGGCAGTGAGCATGTCAAAAAGGTCAATGACATGATACGCAGGTTCCTGAATGGCGTCGTCGATGAAAACGGGATCCCGGACATATCGAAACTGACGAGAAGCCAAGTGGCGGCACTGAACAGGATCGAAAGGGAACATCATTCAGTAGTCATGAAATTGGGCGGACCGAAACAGTATGAGCATATAAGGCGTGCGGGAGAAGCCCTGGACGCCCTGATACGCGTGGCGAACGGACAGATGCCGGGAGCTGCGTTGAGCCCCGATACCCACCTGCAGATCAGGGCAGCGCTGGAAATGGCGGGAATAGATACTTCTAAGCCGATCTATGTGAATGGGCGCAAGTTTTACTTCACTGCAGGCGGGGGATTGAGATTTGCCGAGTGATTTGGCTTGAATCACAATTGAAGGATTTGCAAATCAAACAGCTTACATTTACGGAGAGTGTTTTTAACAAAACGAAAGATAAGGGCCAGAATGGCAGCGGAAGTTGGATTGCCAAAAGAAAATTTTCTTAAGCAGTCGGAAGAAAAATTAAAAAATGGTTATGTTCACAAGGGAATGAATCTAAATGATCTTTACAATGAGCAAAGCATAACAGGCAAAATCGCAAAATCAATACTCCTTCACCATCAATGCCCTGATGTAGCCTTTTTCTTTTGATGTCGAATCGATGTAGAAGCCCCTGCCGTAATAGAACCGGACCAGGTCCCTGTTTTTGGACGCAGTGTGCAGCTTCAGGCATTTTATGCCTTTTTCGATGAGCATCTTGTCAATGAGGCTCATCATCGCAATGCCGACGCCGATGTTGTTGTAGGCAGGCCTCACGCCGAACCGGCTAAGGTAGGCGGTGTTGTCGGGCAGGATCTCCACCCTTGCGCTGCCGACTGCAATCCCGTCGATGAGCGCGATGAAGACTTCCTTTGTCCTGATGTCGTTTATGATGACATCGACGGTTTCAGTCATGGCTTCCAAAGGTTCCGTCAGGTTTGAGTCCCTCATGTATTTTTCAAAAGACTCCTGCATGATCTCGTGTATCGCAGGAGCGTCGGATTCCTCGGCTTTTCTTATTATAAACGCGTAGTTGAACATGTTTTCAGTACCCACTTTCAGTATTTCTCATACCAGTCCCCGATATACCTGACCGAACCGGTGTGCCGATCCGGATCGTCTTTCAGCTACATTTGCTGAGCGCCGGACCGTCATTAGAACTATCCCCTTGCGGCCGACCGCCATTGCGGCGGCATTTTGAGAACTGTCCCCTTGTATCGGACCGGTATCGGAACTGTCTCCTCATGCCGGACCGTCATCGCGGCTGGGTTCTGAAGAACTGTCTCTTCATGCCGGATCGTCATCACGGCCGCACTCTGCAAAACTGCCCCCCTTGTGCCGGACCATCATCACGGCCGACTTCTGCAGAACCGTCCCCATATTTTGAGAACTGTCCCCATCAGACAGGGGTGTCGGACATGAGCGCCACCATGATGGCCTTCTGTACGTGCAGCCTGTTTTCGGCCTCTTCAAAGACAAACGAGTTCGGCCCGTCGATGATGTCCTCGGTGACTTCATAGCCCCTGTATGCGGGCAGGCAGTGCAGGAACATGGCGTCTTCCTTCGCGAGTGAAAACAGCTTCTTATTGACCTGGTAAGGCATGAATACCTTGATGCGCAGGTCCTTCTCAGCTTCCTGGCCCATGCTGACCCAAGTATCTGTATAGACCACGTCTGCGTCTTTGATAGCCTCTTCCGGGTCTTCGGTCAGAACCACTTTGCTGCCGGACTTTTTGGCTGCATGTATGGCCTGTTCGACTATCGCGGCGTCGCATTCGTAACCGTGCGGCGATGCTACCGAGATGTCCATCCCCGTTATTGCGCACCCCTGCAGCAGCGAATTGGCCACATTGTTGCCGTCGCCGACATATGCAAGCTTCAGCCCTTTCAGTTTGCCTTTCCTTTCGTATACTGTAAAGAGGTCGGAGAGTATCTGGCACGGGTGCATCAGGTCCGTAAGGCCGTTTATGACCGGGATCGTCCCGTACCTGGCCAGGTCCAGAACGTCACTGTGCTTGTAGGTCCTGATCATGATCCCGTCGACATAGTGGGAGAGGACCTTCGCTGTGTCGTGTATCGTTTCGCCGCGTCCAAGCTGTATATCGCTGGAACTGAGGAAGATGGCGTAGCCGCCGAGCTGGTACATGCCGACCTCGAATGATACCCTCGTCCTCGTGGAGGATTTGGAGAATATCATGCCAAGGGTCTTTCCCCTGAGCAGGGGATGGGGTATCCCCGCCTTGAGTTCCCTCTTGAGCTTCTCTGCCAGTGTGAACAGTTTTTCTACGTCCTCCTGGGACAGGTCGATAAGGTCAATAAGGTGCTTCATTGCAACAACTCCTTATATAAACATTTTATCCGGCTGCTCCAAAAATGAAAAGACCGGCCCTGGAATCCGGCCAGACGTTATATGGCCATGATCCCAACAGGTCTTTCCGATGCAACTCTTCAACTTACGCTTTTATCTGATCTTTCAACAGTTTTTCTGCTGAAAGGTTTCAGTCGGACTTAAAAGGCTTTCAGCGCAAACCATGGCAGTCCGTTCCGCCAAACCATCGGCAGGCATTGCGATACGCATTCATATGGTCTTCCTGCCAAATCAACTGCAGACCTTGACGATAAGCATTCAGAAGGCCTTCCTGACAAACCACCGGCAGGCTTTACTTATAAGCATTCAGAAGGTCTTTCCGCCAAACAGCCGGTCGGCCTGGCCGATAAGTATTCAGAAGGCTTTCTGTCAAACCATCAGCAGACCCCGCCAATGAACCTTCAACATGCCTTCCCGTCGTACCTTGAATACTCGTCCAGAGAGTAGATGCCGGGCTCGCCGCATTCCGGCAGGTGTTCCAGCACGTCGAGTATCGCGTTGGCCGTATCAAGGGATGTAAGGCACGGTATATTATATTCCATCGAGGTCCTCCTGATGGCAAAACCGAGCCTTCCGGGAACCCCTGCCTTCGCATGGGTGCTAAGCACCAGCGAGACCATGTCTTCCTTGATATAGTCGAGGACCTTGTCTTCCGGCACCAGTTCGGCCAGTATGCCCGCATCGGCCAGGCAGTTGCAGACGTCTTCGACTGCCATCAGGTTATAGCCAAGCTGGCTTAACCTCTTCGAAAGGGCGATGCAGTCGTCCCTGTCCCATTCGCCTGTTGCTACGAGCACGTTGCCGCCTTTCGGTATGGACAGGCCGGATGCGACCAGCGCCTTGTACAGCGCGACGCGGTAGTCCCTGTCGACGCCCATCACTTCGCCGGTGGACTTCATTTCGGGGCTCAGGAAAGTGTCGACCGTCGAAAGCTTCGAGAACGAGAAGACCGGTGCCTTGACCGCTGTAAAGGAAGATTCCTTCGCCAGGCCGGGTTCGTACCCGAGGTCGCGTAACTTGCTGCCCATTATCAGCTTTGTCGCCACGTTCACCATCGGGATGCCGGTGATCTTGCTCATTATGGGGACAGTCCTGCTGGCTCGCGGGTTGACCTCGATGACATATACCTTCCCGCTGTCGTCGATGACGAACTGTATGTTGAACAGCCCTACTATCTTCAGGGCTTTCGCGAGCCTTATCGAATAGTCGGCGATCACGTCCTTTATTTCCCGGGAAAGAGTGTGGGGCGGGTATATGGCAATACTGTCGCCCGAATGCACGCCGGCCCTTTCCACGTGCTGGAATATGCCGGGGATAAGGACGTCTTCACCGTCACAGATCCCGTCCACTTCGGCTTCGATGCCGTTGATGTACTTGTCTATGAGCACCGGATGCTTTGAAGATATCTCCACGGCCATCTTCATGTATTCTTCCAGTGCCCTGTCGTTGTATACTATTTCCATGGCCCTTCCGCCGAGCACGTATGATGGCCTTACAAGCACAGGGTAGCCGATCCTGTTGGCTATAGCCCTGGCTTCCTCGACGGAATGGGCGGTGCTTCCTTCGGGTATCGGTATGTCGAGTTCCTCAAGCAGTTTGAGGAACTTGTCGCGGTCCTCGGCGACGTCGATGCTTTCCACCGATGTGCCGAGTATCCTGACGCCTTCCCTGTGGAGCGTGCCCGCCAGGTTTATGGCGGTCTGGCCGCCGAACTGGACGATTATGCCTTCGGGTTTTTCCTTCTCTATTATGTCGAGCACGCATTCCTTCGTCAGCGGCTCGAAATACAGCTTGTCGGAGGTGTCGAAGTCGGTGCTGACGGTCTCCGGGTTGTTGTTTATGATGATGGACTCAAGCCCGAGCTCCCTCAGTGTCCTGACACAGTGCACGCTGCAGTAGTCGAATTCTATGCCCTGGCCTATGCGGATGGGGCCGGAGCCTATGACGAGGACCTTCTTACGGTCGGATACGACGACGTCGTCGTACTCCTCGTAGGTGGAGTAATAATACGGCGTGCGCGCCTCGAATTCGCCGGCGCAGGTGTCAACGAGCTTGTAGACCGGCTTGACCGGGTATTTCCTCCTCAGGTCGAGGACCGTTTCCAGCGGCACATTGAGCAGGTTTGCTATGTAAGAGTCACCGAAACCGATCTTCTTGGCACGCATGTAGAGGTCGTAGTCGAGCCATGCTATACCGGCGTTCTTCACATCCTCTGCGACCTGTACGATGTTTTGCAGCTTGCTGATGAAGAATTTGTCTATCTTCGTTATTTCGACGATTCTATCCACCGGGACGCCTTTCTGCAGCGCCTTGAATATGGCGAATATGCGCTCGTCCCTCGGCGACTTCAGGACTTCCAGCAGTTCGTCGACGGTGTAATTGTCGAACAGTTCCAGGCCAAGCTGGTAGTTGAGCTTGATATCGAGGGAGTCTATAGCCTTGAGCAGCGACTCCTCGAATGTCCTGCCTATCGCCATGACCTCGCCGGTAGCCTTCATTTGCGTGCCCAGCGAGCGGTCGGCGGACTTGAACTTGTCGAAGGGCCAGCGAGGCACCTTCGTTACGACGTAGTCTATTGCAGGCTCGAAACATGCATAGGTGTTGGCCGTCACCGAGTTCATGATCTCATCCAGGTTCAGCCCGATGGCTATCTTGGAAGCAACTCGGGCGATGGGGTAACCGGTGGCCTTGGACGCAAGGGCGCTTGACCTGCTGACCCTTGGGTTGACCTCGATGACGACATATTCGAAGCTGTTCGGATCGAGGGCGAACTGGATATTGCAGCCGCCCTTGATTTCAAGGGCGCGGATTATCTTTATGGACGCGCTGCGCAGCATCTGGTACTCCTTGTCGGACAGCGTCTGGCACGGCGCGACGACGATGCTGTCGCCGGTGTGCACGCCGACAGGGTCGAGGTTTTCCATGCTGCATATGATGATACGGTTATCCGCTCCGTCGCGCATGACCTCGAACTCGATTTCCTTCCATCCTGCGACGCTCTGCTCGAGGAGCACCTGGTGGATCATGCTGAGCTTAAGGCCTTTGCCGCAGATGTATTTAAATTCCTCCATGTTGTTGGCTATCCCGCCGCCGGTGCCTCCGAGAGTGTAAGCCGGCCTTATTATTATCGGGAAGCCGATTTTCTCGGCGAAGGCGACCGCATCGTCCAGGTTCGTGACAATGGTGCTCATGGGCACCTTTTCGTTGATGCTCTGCATTGTCTCCTTGAAAAGTTCCCTGTCCTCGGCCTTCTTTATCGACATCAGCGAAGTTCCGAGCAGTTCTATCCCATAGCGGTCGAGTATGCCGTCATTGGCAAGCTGGACGGCCATGTTGAGGCCGGTCTGGCCTCCGAAGGACGCGAGTATCCCGTCCGGTCTTTCGCGTTCGATTATCTTTTTGACCACGTCAAGTGTTATTGGCTCGATGTAGACGCGGTCGGCGGTATCACCGTCGGTCATTATCGTGGCCGGGTTGCTGTTTACGAGGACGACTTCGATGCCCTCCTCTTTGAGGGCCTTGCAGGCCTGCGAGCCTGAATAGTCGAACTCGGCGGCCTGCCCGATGACTATCGGGCCTGATCCTATGACCAGGACTTTTTTTATGTTTTCGTTTCTCGGCATATAGACCTCCGTGCAATGACTAAAGGCGTCTTCATCAATGATTTTGATGACCTGGGATATTTCCCCGCAGGACTCCTTCTCACAGAATACTCAGGAATTTATCAAAGATGTATCCTGAATCCTGCGGGCTTCCTGCCGTCCCGGGGCAGTACTGGACCCCGAATACGGGCAGTTTCTTGTGCCTGAAGCCTTCCACTGTGTTGTCGTTAATATTTATCTGTATTATTTCAGCGTCGTCACTTATG
>Ga0209508_1000117_pt1 | contig 92864 bp, 78 predicted proteins | sample AD_UKC129_MetaG_FD_184427 | JGI IMG/M metagenome (GOLD analysis project Ga0209508, IMG submission 184427) | Active sludge microbial communities of municipal wastewater-treating anaerobic digesters from Canada - AD_UKC129_MetaG (SPAdes) (version 2) | ecosystem: Engineered > Bioreactor > Anaerobic...
TTATAAAAATGGCAATATAGATTTGAAATCAGGGATATGGATAGCTATTGGCTCAGCTGTCGGGGACTCAGGTGGGTACTAGATTCCTGTAGTATGCCGGAAGCGGGCTTTGGTGGAACTTTTGGTATTTTTATGACGCTTATGAGTATCGTAATATGATGGGAATTTTTTGGAGCTGGCAGTGGGGCATGATACTGCTTGTCCTGATTTTTGTTATGAACTTCCCTATTCATATTACAATTGGGACTTCATTTACAATCACAGCCTGTTCATGTGCAGTTGGATACGCCTTACGTGGCAATATAAGAACCGGTGCCGGATTACCCCCATGGGTATCAGCGCTGCATTTAGCGGAATATTGAGTGCTATATTCACGAACAAAGTGGATGAACAGGTTCTATCTAAAATCATGGGAATAGTATTTGTAGTTCTCGGGATATTTATGACTGCTTTTTTGTATCTGTTTTGATCTATTAAATGAGGAATCATGCAGTCGTGCGTAGCAAGAATGTATAAACCGTTTGTATTAAAGCATAATTTATGGAAATATTTTTGAAATAGTATTCCAGTGGGATAGTGTAATTTTGAAAATCTGTTGGAAGTGTTTATTAGCCATGAGCAGGTTGCATATGATAATACGAAGTTTAAATTTTTAAAAGTAAAACAACTCAGTTAAAGAATTTCATAAAAAATTTTATATTTTACACAACTGGTAAGATTCTAATGTAGTAGTGTGAAAACCTCATGCGATAAGGCATTCCGTAGAAAAGTTGAGGGTATGTCTGTGGTTATCTATTGACTACTTTGTATGCAATCGTTATAATTTTGAAATTAAAAAAGGAGGCTTCGTATGTCAAAGTTGTTAAAATATGTACTAACGGGCATTGTCGTACTGGGTTTTGCTTTAAACCCTGTAGTTTTGCATGCAGCAGAAACCGAAGAGTTAAGGAATGCATGCACTCAGGCTGAATTCGATGCGAAGAAAGACGTTAATGGGACTCTTTGGTTAGCGATTGGGTTCTTTGGGTCTATCTTTGGAGTCGGAGCAGCGTATCTTTTTGAACCCACACCACCTCCTTCGAGAATTATGGGTAAATCCTCAGAATATGTTGCTACGTATACAGATTGTTACAAGGTTGCAGGGAAAAGTGTTCAAACGAAAAGTGCACTAAGGGGATGTGTGGTATCAGGTGTACTGATTGTGGTTTGGGATATTTTTTGGTTATTGATATAATAGTCGTTTAGATGTTAAGGTCCACGTACAAAAGTGGGGTTAATTAGTCCCACTTTTGTACGTGGTTTGATATTTATATTCAAGAAGGGAGTTTTATGTGGTTATATCTTTTGCTAATTTTTTCAACTGTTGATTCGGCATATGTTTTTGATTTTGTACATGTGCTGAAAGATGGCATAGTCGCTGATACGGCTAAGGGTGAGATCTATCGCACCGATAGTGTGTTTTACATCAAGGTAAAGGATCCTATCGAGCAAGTTATATATTTCTCTGGAGATACAATGGTAGTATACTATCCAGTCCAAAAGGAGGCATTCAAAATAAAGTCGGGTATTAGTTTTAAGTTAGGGGCGCCGGGAGGCCCAACCGGGAAAATCGGTAAGAGTCTTAAGAATTCTGGTTTTATTTTCATTAAAAGAGAAGTAGTAGATGGGAAGAGGAAAGAGGTTTGGACACACGAAAAAACGAAGATGAAGATGATATGCACTTTCGATGGCGGAACTGTAACTGAAATATGCAGTATTGCCGCTGAGGGGGACACTATGTTGATGGTGTCTTACAGCAACTTTTTAAAATTTGAAGGAACAGAGATCCCCCTATCCTTGAGAGCGGTTACTCCTTCAAACGAAGAAACGTATGAGCTTTCAAACCCAAGGCGGATTCCTTTTGAAAAGAACCTCGAGTCGTCTCTCAAAATATCGGGTGGAACTAAGATTACTTTAAAGGGATTTGAAGATTGATTAGAATTTTACTTCTTGCTATCTTATCTTTTGATCTGCCTTACCTATATAATGTTGATGTGCAAGGTGCGCCTTATTCGATATACTCTAACCCTTTGAAATCTTCAGCGCTCCTCGCCATAAGACTCTATCAAGCGACGATCTCAAAGGTTCAGGGGGATGTATGCAATTTTGTCCCTTCCTGTTCCCATTATGGGTATGATGCAATAAAGAAAAAAGGCTTGATTCTTGGGATTTTGGCTACCTCTGACAGACTACAGAGATGTCATCCTTTTGCATTTTATTATGGAGCCCCCTATCATTCAATAGTGGTTGATTCATTAAGAGGGGCAAAGGTTTTTGACCCGGTAAAATGATGAAGGTGCTGCTTTTCTTGTTGCTTGCACAGGATATAAATTTTGCGAAGCAACTGGAAAGTGAAGGTGATTATTTCAGGGCTATATATGAGTACAAGAGAATTTACTACGAGTCGGATGATTATGTTCTGAAAGATAGTGTTGCATCAAAGATTGCCTTTTTATCTCTGAAAATTGGAGATTACAACGAAGCACTGAATTATTCAAAAAAAATTTCGAGTGAAGCTGATAGAAATATTGATATGGGGTATGTTTGTCTCCTTATGGGTGAGTACCGTATGGCTGAAGAGTTCTGGAAGGGTAACGATACGCTCCTTGCATGGCTGTATCTGAGACAGGGTATACCTGAAAAAACTAAAGTTTGCTTCCCCGAAGTCGTTTTTCAAAGAAAGTCCCCATTCCTGTCGGGAGCTTTTTCTTTGCTTTTGCCAGGGGCAGGCAAGGTATATTCCGGAAGGGCGTTTGACGGAGTATTTTCGTTTCTCATAAACTCCTCCACGCTCTATTCGGCTTATAGGGCATTTAAATCTAATCGTGACCTCGAATTCTATCTTTTCACAGCCCTCGGTGTTGTTTTCTACTCTGGTGATATATACGGTTCTGTTATTGCAGCAAAGGAGCAAAATGAGAAGGAGCTGGAGAGGCTTGCGCGCGAATTTGAACTGGAGCATGATGTATGGAAATATTGGCGCTGATACTGGTAGTCCTTCTTCCCACAGGAGACCACTTCTTTATGGAAAGGGATTATTTTAATGCAATAACTGAATACAAAAGGGCTCTTTTTCGGGGTGATGCGGATTCCTCAATCATTTTGAGAAAGATTGCACTTAGCTACCTTGAGCAACAGAAGTATGATTATTCAATGAAATATTATTCGGAGTATCTGTATAACTATGATGCAGAGGTCTCGAGACTGTATGCTGTAGCGTTAATTAGGAGCGGGTTGTATGACGATGCAATATACCTGTTATCGGGTGCCGAGGACTTATGTGGATTGGAGTTGATTGCAATTGCCCATGGCTTTGCAGGTCGTTATGACTCTTCGTTTGCAATATTAGATAGTCTGAATATAGCCCACCCTGACTATGTTGACGACGAGAAGGCACTGCTTTTTTCAAGAATTTTGCCTGGCTTTGGGCTTGTATTTATCGGGGAGGTACCACTGTTTTTGGGCACTTTAGCTATAACTGGTGCATGTGGATACTTAACTTATAGGTATGTTAGAAGAGGACTGTATTTTGAGGCACTAACTACAGGATTTCCCCTTTTTCAAAGGTTTTATAGAGGCGGACTTAGTAATATAAAACTTAAATACCGGATTTACTACGAGAATACACTTAAGCAGATTCTTTCAGAATTAGAGTCTTCGCTCATTGAGAGGGAAGAGGCAAGGTTATTTGACTTTTAGAGGAGAAAAAAGTCTAAATAAGGTTTGGCATTCCAAGAAACTCTCTGAGCCGCCATCTTCTTTTTATTAACTTGTTTGAGAATTCTATTGAAGCTGGTTCCACGGAAAGGTATAGTTTAACAGCTTCAAAAGGAATGGAACTCATTACCCCGGTCCGTAAGGCAAATTTGAAGTCGCCACTGAGAAAACTACATAGGTGATCCAGAGTAAGTATTATGCCGTGTTCTCTTGTCGTGTGTTGAAAATCGCTAATCCACTCCAGAGTAAGGAAGTTTCTCTCGTAGAAAAAATGTATAATTGCGTCATTTCCACAGTAGACCTTAAGAAGGGGGACTGTACATCTTGCACCTAAGTCTCCTTCGAGAGTTGAGCTTTCTATAGAGTATTTTATTCCCATGGAACCAGTTAAAAGGAATTTCTTTCTCATAGGAATGTATGTAATGTGATCGAAGCTCAATGAGTGGGAGCTTGAATCGGATGCTATTGCAATATTATGATATTGGTCTATAGAGGGGTAGATGTGGGTTCTGAGAGTAGTAGAGGCGGAGATGGATCTCTTAAATGGGTAAGTTTCAAAATATATGTTGGTCTGTCTTAGGTAGCTGTGACCAGCGATTTGTAAGATGTGCCCAATGCCGATGCCGTTTTGTACGAGGTGTGGTGAAATATTAAATGCAACGGTCGTAGCAGGGATTCCATTGTAGTATAGACTAAGTTCACTTTTTCTAAGTTCATCGTGGTTTAAGAAGACGAAATATTCAACTAAATTTAAGGGTGTATGACCAATGATTTGAATGGCGGTAAGATTTATCTTTTTAGCATCTAAATCTACACTCACCGATGGGTAAATAGCATCATGCCATAGCATTTCTTTTATAAAATCGTAACTCGTTGACCTCCTTACAGTATATTGTTCATATGCTTCACTTGTGGTGCATAACTCACTGGTTATCGAAGCATCCCTTAGGTTGTTCATATGCGTCTGCTGCAGTAGTTCCCCATCAACTTCGATGGTGACGTAATAGAGAATTGAATCGTATGCCACTGGATAAAATGCGAGTGGCTCTGAGTCGAAGATTCTAAACCTGGAACTGGTAGGATCAAATTCATAGATAGCCCATTTGTTCATGTAATTTGCTGAAAATATCAATTTACCTTCATACCTACTTAAAGATGCAATAGTGAAAGGGAAGTCAGTCAATTTTTCGAGCTCCATTTCATTGTTAATTCGATATATGTTCGTGCCTCTCAAGGGTTCAAGACACGTTAGAAATATCGTCTCACCATCAACCATTATTTCCTGTACCTTAGAAGAATCAATGTACATTAACGTGCTGTCATTCTTACCATTAAATAAGTGAATTGCACATCCTGTAGGTTCATCGGTTACATACAAAATAGTATCGTTTTGAACATCAAAAGCCCTAATCCTCCCAGATACAACTTTATCCACTTTCCCATCTCTTATCCGCATAATAGTGTTTAAATATTGGATACCCAAAAAAGAGATGTTTTCCTTACCTATTTCTGGTTCCGTTATTCCTACGTACAGTGAATTCACATCTTTTTTGGGAGGAAGACTAATGTGCCCAGTATATAATATGCTTTTTTTCAAAGTTTTTAAGTCCATTTCGTAAAGTTCTGATTCAGCGTAAGTGTATTCCCAGGATAATCTTTTCAGCTCTTCTTTCACGTAATAAAGCCTATCCCCTTTAATTTCTAAATATTTGATCTTAAAACCTTTGTCGAGGTAGTTGCTCTTTGCAGGAGTTGGAGAAAGAGCATCTTTCAGGTCATTCTTCCAGTTTCTATATATAAAACTTACCGGTTTTCTGAAGACCAAGATGCCGGGTATGTCTATAAGGGGAATTGTGACTGGCATAGCTGCTATGGTTGAATAATACTTTGAAACCATGTGGACGCCATAATTATCGAACATATACTCAGTGAATTCGGAACCAATGATATATTTGAGAGCACCGTGAGGATATTCAGGGGGACAGTGATTGATATATGGACTTGGTCTTATCATATTTCTTGAGCTCAGTAACCTTATATAGGCATCAAAGAAACCTTCGTTCAATCTCCCTTCATAGCGGTCTATGGAAGACTCCGTCAAAACGGCAATGCCTTCTTGCATATGTGAGGCGAGGTAAAGAGCGTTTGGGAGAAAGAACTTTCCAATTATGGGTCTTAGGTACCTGACAGGTCCTTTCACATTCGTCATAATCGAGTGGTGAGTGTATTCATGTACCGAGACTGTTCTAAACCACGACTTCATAGCGTCATTATGGAAGTCTGTTGTAGGTACATAATTATATATGGCAATAGTGCCTGAAACTGGGTCTGAGTATCCATTTGATAAGGTTCCTATGTCTTCGATAAATACGTAAGGCCTCCGGGGATTTCCTCCTGTGGTGCTATCGATTTTCTTCTTGTATGACTCGAGAAACCGTATAGTCCAGCGAGCGCTTATGGAGTCCTCAGGATAGTAGTATACTTTGAAGTTCTCCGATTCCATCGCCTGTAAATTGGTTATTAGAAAGTAGATGGTAAAGATCCGGAGCATCTTAAGTTTTTTCGCTCCTCGATGACCATTCCTGCAGAAGAATTCCACATATAATAATGAAAAGACCCAAGATTGTAGTGGGTAAAACTCGTTCTTTCAGAATAAGGCTTATAAATCCCAGTGAGAGAAAAGGGGAAAGGTAGATCAGGTTGTTCACTCTTGCAGTGTCTTTTACTGATTCGAGCGCTTTCAGCCAGATTATAAATGTAATTCCCATTTCAAAAAGCCCAACATATATACCACCTAAAATTGCGAGCGGTGAGGTAAACTCGATGGGTCTTGTGATTATGAGAAAGATCAACAGGTATATATTACCAAAAAGGAAATTATAAAACAATTTTATTATGGACTTTCTTTCATCTTTCATATTGAGGAGCCAATATGTAGCCCAGATAACTGTGCTAAGCAGCGCAAGAACTATTCCCCAGGGATTTTTGAAAGCGAGGTTTTTAATGTTTCCCTGGGTGATTGTTATGAAAGCACCAATAAAGCTAAGAAACAGAGCAAAAATTTTTGTAAAGGTAAAGGGTTTTCTGAGGAAAATAAATGAAAGTATTGTGAGTACGATAGGCCAGAGGTAGTTTAAGATCAAAGCCTCTTGAGCTTTAAGGAGATCGTAGGCGTTGAAGAGGACGATGTAGTAGAGAAAAGGGTTTAAGAATCCTAACAAAGCAGAAAATTTATTTTCTTTAAAGTTTTTGAGCTCCTCGGTTTCTCGAGAAATAAAGGTAGCTATAAAAAACACTACGAGTGAAGTTAAGGACGCAATGATGATGAGCCCGTAAGGGTTTGTGTACCTAAGTGTAAGTTTAAAAGCGGTTGCTTCAGTAGACCAAAGCAGAACTGCAATGAGAGCAGCTAACATTAGAGGGGAATCGAAATACTATGGACCTACATGAAATAAAGGCCACTCCCCTTCATAGTCTTCGTATTTCTTTGCATAATCTCTTTCCACTTCTAATAGCTTGTAATGTGAGAGTTCAACGGTGGAGATATACTCGAGCGTTTTTTTGATCGCTTCATCCTTGAATTTATCTATCATAGATTTATAGAATTCCGATGCCTTTAACTCTGCTTCCATTGCCATTTCGAGAATTTCGGAGATTGGTTGGTTCTCATCCACAAGACGAATTTCAGGGATTGGGACAGGTGATTTTTCCGGTAATGATATAGTTTCGCCGGGAAAGCCCTTCTCAAACAGTCTTTCAAAGAATACCCTATGTTTTTCTTCTTCCTGTGACAAGAATTCGAACTTATTCTTTAAAATAAAGTTCTTGACCCTATTTTTTAGATTTAAGTATAGGTCTCTTGACTCAATTTCACTTTTAATTGCAGCTACTAATATATCTTTAACTGTAAAGGCACTTAAATCCATATCTACCTCCTTTTTCTTGCTAAATTATAAAGTTTAGAATACGGAATCCCATTCAAGCCATAAATGGGATTATATTTGCGATTTTTAGACTGTGTATGGATTTTGCGTATGTATTTTCTATAATTGAACTTATTTGGTTGTCCCTTCGTCTACATAAGAATAAGGAGGTGTTTAAAAATGAGCGGATTGATATTAAGCATGTTGCTTCTAACTCAGATGGCTGGTGGCCCTGACATGCCATTTCGTGGATATATGGGTATCCTTAAAAATGATAGGGTCGCCGCAGAAATCGGGCTCACGCCTGAACAAAAAAAGAAGATTGAGGATATTGACTACAACTATTCAAGGAAGATCGTTGACCTAAGGGCTGAGGTGCAGAAGAAGAATCTGGAACTGAATCATATGATCAGTTCGGATAATTTTTCGAAATCTGAGCTTGAATCTCTTCTTTATGATATTGGGAAACTTGAGGCCCAGGTCAAGTTGAATAGAATACTTCAAGTAACTGAAATAAAAAAAGTGCTGACCAATGAACAGGTTGAAAAAGTTAGACAATATATGAGAAATGAAGTTAAGGAAAGGCACAAGAGATTTAAGGTAGAAAATCAGCCGAAATAAATGTAATACTCACAGCCCGAGTTTTTAAGGAGGGGGTTTATGCCCCCTCCTCTTTTATCGCATTACTTTGAAAAACTATGTAATACTGTTTATAATTGAAATAAGATGGAAAAGGATTATTTGAGAAGAATCTTAAGAGCATTAGTGAAGATAAGCCAAGATATTAATACCTTAAAGCCTTTAGACGTACTCCTGGATCAGATTGTAGCCCTATGTGATAAACTTTTATCTACCAGTTATTCCAGTATCATACTCGTTGATGAGGAAACTATGCAGTGGACCAGAGGGGCTACAACGGATCCCCTGCATCGAGAAAATATCCACAAGTATGTGCGAGAGCGAGGTACAACTTATACGATCGTAAAGACGAGAAAGCCTCTTGTGGTAAATGATGTAACAAAGAGCGAATTTGGAGACCATCCTTTTTTGAGTGAATCAGGTGTTGTCTGCTTTATGGGTACTCCCATTATCCATACGGACAAAGTCATTGCAGTGCTCTATACATTCTCAAAGAAACCGAGGATGTTTACTCCTGCAGAGCTGGAATTGTTAAAATTCCTTGCTGAACAGGCAGCAGTAGCCATTAATAATGCTAGACTTTACGAGAGACTAAACGAAAAATCCATAAAGGATGAACTTACCGGGTTGTACAACTACGTATACCTCAAAAGTATATTGGAGAGGGAACTCGAAAAAATGAATAAGGGGGTTGAGAAGGTATCTGGTTTACTTTACGTAGACCTTGATGACTTTTCTGATGTAAATCAGCATTATGGAGTGAAGGTTGGAGATGAAGTTTTGAAATACATCGCCTTTATAATTGCCAGTAATATAAGGAAGATTGACATACCTGCAAGGTACGGAGGTGACGAGTTCCTCATACTCCTTGATGGAATTGATGAGTATGAAGGGAAGCTTCATGCCGAGAAGATCTTAAATAAGATAAGATTAGAACCTCTTTCCTTTGGTAAAGCTAAGTTTACAGTGACCGCAAGTATTGGTGTTACAGGTATCAGGAAGCATAAAGACCTCGATACAATTATGAAGGAAGCAGATGTTGCACTTATTGAAGCCAAGAGGAAAGGGAAGAACGGCGTAGAAATGGCATCAAGTATTTTTAAAGAAACAGACTGAACTATTTTCGGGGCGTAGCGCAGCTTGGTAGCGCGCCTGGTTCGGGACCAGGAAGTCGGAGGTTCAAGTCCTCTCGCCCCGACCAAGCTAAATATTTTGAATATTGCGGGCTTTGTCCGCCGCAGGCGGTGAGCCGCTGGGGCGGGTTTCTGCCCCTCAGGGTAGTAATTTTTGGTTACAAAGGGTTCGGGCTTCGTTCAGTAATTGCGATAATTAAATTCGTGAATATTGAGAAAATTACTTCGAAAAAGTGGGAAAATGTTATTCCTCTGTTTCAGATTCTTCAGCCGGCTCCAGGGGTGTGAATTCCTCCTCAAAAAGTGTAATTGCAGAGTACTCGAAGTTGACGATAGTCTTAACGTCAGGATCAACATATAGGTTTATCTTCCCAACCTGACTCATATAATCGTAGTTTCTGAGAATTATTGTATGATTAACAGGGTCAACATAAGCCTGCCTCTCTCCGAAGCCGTCAAAACCACCCAGAATCAAGTCTATCCCGGGCACATCACGGGCGATGAATCGCTCCCTATAGTTTCCGATGCTTGAAAGCATAATGATAATATCACATCCTGCTGATTTTAACTCATCCACAATCTTCTTTGCTGATTCGTATTCCCTATGAATTTTGAAGGGGTTTGGAGATGGTTGATATGTTATGTCTTGATAAATAAAAAATGGTGCATTTTCGCTTATCATTCCGAAAATTCCAATCTTAATTCCACTGTAGTCAATGATTTCATACCGTGAAATGAGGGGCGCATAAATTTCCTGATTTTCGAGAAAATCGATATTGGATGAGATAAACTTTGCAGTGAATTTTGATAAATAGTTTGCGAGGGGCATTGGATTCGGTAATAAGTCTAATGCTCTTTGCTTTACTGGAAAGAGGGTCAATTCTTTTACACCGAGATTGAGGAAATCGTAGCCAAGGGAATTCATATAATAAGCTATGGAGTCGGGCTGCAGATTGTCGCCAGTTACGTAACCACCTGTGAAATTGCCTGCATCCATAAGGAGCAACAGATGATTGTTCTTTTTGGCATTTTCTCGTTCAGATCTTACAAGCTCGGCAAGGCTTCCGTAACCGCCGAGGGTGGGTGGAAAATCGGGATTTATCCAGGTTGCTTTTGACTGGCCAAAATTCCCATAGATATTAGATGTATGGATAATTTCAATCTTCAGGGGCTCTTTTGCGAGGAATACGAAAAATATTAGAAGAGCTTTCATATAGGATTACTCCAGGAACCATTCGGGCATTTTCTCAGTGGATAATTCCTTCACCTTCTCAAAGTATTTTATGAAGTAGTCTGCAACTTCCTCAGAATGGATTAATACTGACGCTTCGTTGTTTCTCTCCAGTGCATAATAACTCCAGTTTGTTGAACCGACGATGGATAGTTTTCCATCTACGATAATCATTTTATCGTGGGATGTAACATCGGGAGGATCAAAATACACCTTCACACCACACTTTTTTAAGGTGTCTGCAAACTGTTTGTTGTCCAGAGTATTGCTTCTATTCCAGTTTGAGGCGTCTAAAATGATTTCCACATTTACCCCTCTTTGAGCGGCATCGATAAGGTCCTGCAGTATCAGTGAATTTGCATCATTTTTATACTGTGGGTAGTATCTTGCACTGAACATAAAGATCTTTATGGATTTTTGTGCGTTATTAAGGGCTTGATGGAGGGCTGGTATGTATTCTCGATTCGGGATGGGAGTGACATCGGCAGGATAAGCAAAGAGTAAATTTGCAGAAAGTAAGATTCCAAAACATATTAAAAATTTCTTCATTGTTCCTCCTAAATTAAAATTTTAAACTTTAGTCTTAATACTATCAACTACTGCCACTTCGCCTTGTAGCCTTTACGTAAAATTCACCAGCTCTGTAAGAGCTTCGTACGAGGGGTGCTGAGGCTACGTGATCAAAGCCCATTGATAGCCCTATTAATTCGAGTTCATTGAACTCTTCAGGTGTGTAGTATTTTTTCACTTCCGTATGTTTAGTTGAAGGCTGGAGATACTGGCCAATGGTCAAAAAATTCACCCCAACATCCTTTATCTCTTTCATTGTTTCTATGACCTCATCCCAGGTCTCCCCTAATCCAACCATAAATCCCGATTTAGATAAAATATCAGGTTTGAGCTCTTTCGCAATGCTTATAGTTTTGATTGATATGTCAAAGGATGCGCGGTGATCGCGGATTTCTGGGGTGAGTCTTCTCACCACTTCAACATTGTGTGCGAAAACGTCGATACCGGAGTCTACTATTTTTTTTATATTATCTGCGCTGCCTCTGAGGTCAGGGACCAACACCTCCACAAGTATTTTGGGTATTCTTTCCTTTAAGAGTCTTACAGTTCGGGCGTAAATATCAGCCCCGTGGTCTTCGAGGTCGTCTCTCGTTACTGAAGTGATAACCACATAATCAAGTCCCATTTCTGCTGCAGCTTTACATACTCTCTCGGCTTCATCGATGTCAATTATACCGCCGGGGTTCCCCGTTCTTGTGGCGCAGAACTTACAATGTCGTGTACATACATCCCCAAGGATCAAAAACGTCGCAGTTCCTTGATTCCAGCATTCTCCGAGGTTTGGACACTTTGCTTCTACACAAACGGTGTTGAGCTTTAGCCTTTTTAGTGTCCTGACAACTCGTGTAAATTGATCTCCCGCATATATCTCACTTCTGATCCATCTGGGTTTTCTCTCCATCGAAATTAATTCTACATTAGTTTACCTGAAAATTCCAGTAGTCCGGTATAAGAAGCCCTTAGCGTTCTCATCATAATCCTGTTATGCATACTTTTCGTATTACATATCCGTTGATTTAAAATTAAAAATTATGAGCTTTTACATTATTACTTTTGGATGCCAGATGAATGAGTACGATTCCCGAATTATTGAAAATCTTATGATAAAAGAGGGATTTACACCATCTAAAGATGCAAATAATGCTGATATTGTAATAGTAAACACTTGCTCGGTTAGAGGCAAACCAGAGTCCAAGGGGATTGAAACTGCTCGGAGTTTCAAAAGGAAGGGTAAATACGTTGTTTTGACAGGATGTACCGCCCAGCAAAGGAGTGAGGAGTTGTTGGAAGTTGCAGACCTCGTTGTGGGAACGAGGGAATTTCAAGTGATTCCTCATGCTTTAAAGAAGAAACTCGATCGCAGAATGTATCTTGATCTTAAAGGGATGTGCGATTTCTATTTTTCTGGCAGGAGAACCAACAAAGTACTCGAGTATGTGGCAATACAGGAGGGTTGTGATAATTTTTGTTCTTATTGTGTAGTACCTTATACGAGGGGCAGAGAGGTTTCAAGACCACTCGAAGAGATTATTAAAGAGCTTAAGTACCTTGAAGATTCTGGAGTAAAAGAAGTCACGCTCCTCGGGCAAAATGTCAATTCTTACTACTATAAAGGTGCTGATTTTGCAGATTTGTTAAAGATGGTGGATGAGGAGGTCAAAATACCAAGGATCTATTTTACCACCTCCCATCCCAGGGATATCAGTTTAAAGGTGATCCGGACTATTAAAGATGCAAGGTATTTAAAACCATGGTTTCACTTGCCCCTTCAGGCTGGATCTGATAAAGTTTTGAAGGAAATGAATCGAGGATATACTAAGGATGAATATCTTGAAATAGCGTTACGTATAAGGGCAGAGGTTCCGGAAGCTACGATTTCGACAGATATTATGGTAGGGTTCCCTGGAGAGGGAGACGAGGATTTTGCCGAAACTCTGGATGTGGTGAAAAAAGTTCAGTTCGATAACGCTTATATGTTTATGTATTCCATCCGCAAACCGTCGCCGATATACTTTAAGAACAAAGATATATCTATAGATGACGTAAAGGCGGGAGTGAGGCTCAGGACGTTGATAAGTGAAGTTAATAAGGGTATTTATCAGAGGCGTAAACTGATGCTGGGAAAGGAATATGAAATCTTGATTTACGGACCTGCGCGGAAAAGTCCAAAATATTCAAAAGGAAAAACAGAAAATAACATTACGGTGGTCGTTCCAGGTGCTTTTAGTGAAGGCGAATTTGTAAAAGTGAAGGTGGAGAAGATCATTGGCTTGACACCCATCGGATATCCTCTGAATGTCCTTGCATCTCTAACTAATGATTTTCCTTTGAATCGTGGAGGATAATCGTACCTCTGTTAGGGAACAAATCTCCCCAGTTTCCTTCCTCGTTGATGAACAGTTGGAGGTGGATGCTCCTTCCTTTTATACCTCCAACCTTTCCGTAGATTTTTGTTCTTGTTGGTGTAGTCAGGATTCTACCGCATGGTATGTAGGAGAGGGGAGTCATTGATCCGTCAGATTGGAGTGAGTAAAGCGTGGAGTGTGCAGGATTAAATTTGTCGAATAGGAGTAATAAATCTGCACCGGAAAGGGGGAACTCATCTTCCGAAATGTATCCAGTATTGCTCCACCCTGTGCTTGTATCTCCGTCGGCATCAATGAACATATAAATTGGACCAGAATAGTTTTGATAGAGCCTTTCCACATGGATTTGGAAGGAAAAAGTGTCCCTCAAGAGAGTCACCCGTCCGCCTAAGAAGTCCGCATAGCGAGTAGGTACTTCGTTAATACTGTCCATAGTGAAGATACTATTTGCTGTTAGAAACAGAGTAATGAAAAATTTAACCATGGCAAAACCTCCTTAGGAGGTTCTTATTGCAAATATTGTGCCAAATTAGGATGCCTTAAAAATAGGGAGATTCAAAGTGTGAAATGGAAACTTTATTTTTCGTATTTTTGATATGCGACTTACTTCCTGTGCTTCAAGTACTTACGGTGTGTATAAAAGTTCTTTTTTCTTCAGTTATTTTCACGCTTCCTAACCCATAGGGTAAGGCCATCTACTTTTATAACCTCGATCTCTTCGCCCTTTGAAATAGGTTCTTCGCTCCTTGCATTCCACAACTCTCCGTGCACCAGGCAAGTGCCACCTTTTGTATCAATATTTGTTTTCGCAATACCCTTTTCGCCAAGCATGCCTTCTATTCCGGTTTCTGGTTTTAAGAAAAGGGTACTCACTCCTTTTGTAACAATCCAGAGGAAGAAAGCAGCGGTTAGGGCTGTACAGATTATTATTATTGGGAGTGATACTCTGAACACGGTTCCTCCTTCAAATAGCATTAAAGATCCAAGAATAAATGATACGATACCTCCTATTGCCAGTACCCCTGCTGATTCTACGAATACCTCCAGGACAAAGAGAGCTAAGGAGAGAATCAAAAGAGCCACGCCCGCATAGTTTACTGGTAGCGTCTGAAGGGAGTAAAATGCGAGGATCAGTGATATGGCACCTATTACGCCGGGAAAGATTGCGCCCGGGTTGGATAGTTCAAAAAATAGCCCGTAAAACCCGAGAATCAACAGTATGTAAGCGATATTGGGATTGCTCAGGACCGAAAGCAATTTTTCCCGAAAGCCCATGTTAACTTCTTGTATTTGATACGGTTTTGCGAGAGTTATTGTGTACGGGGTTTTATTGACATTTACTCTTGTACCATTTATTTTATCCAGTAAATCTATTTCATTTTCTGCAATGTACTCGACTACCTTTTCGCGCAAAGCTTCTTCCGATGAGGATGATCGTGCATCGTAAACAGCCTCTTCTGCCCATTTTTTGTTTCTTCCATAGAGCTCTGCCAAAGATTTGAGGTATGCTGCTGCATCATTGGCAACCTTTTTTATCATTATACTGTCCATCTGCTGCCCAATGGCAACGGGATGGCAGGCTCCTATGCTGGTGCCTGGAGCCATTGCTATGATGTGAGACGCCATGGCGATGAAAGCACCTGCAGAAGCGGCGCGCGCTCCCTCTGGGTAAACATAGGTAACTACAGGAATTTGAGAGGCAAGGATGGACTTGTTTATAGTACGCATAGACTCATCTAAACCTCCAGGTGTATCAATGATAAGTAGAATAAGTTTACCACCACTGCTGTTAGCCTTTTCAATGCCTTTAGTTACATATTCTGCTATAGGTGGTGTAATTGGTGAATCTATGGAAATCTTGTAAATCTCTGCGGTAGTAAGCAAAATACTTAAAATTAGTGCCTTCATTATGCCTTCTCCTTTAAAAGATACTGATAAATGATTATACTCCTCATAATCCGCTGTACATACTCCCTTGTCTCTTTAAAGGGAATAAGCTCCATGAACAAGAGGGGATCTCCGACTATATAAGTAGAAACCCATTCCTTTATCCTCGACTCACCCGCATTGTACGAGCAAAGTGCGTGAATTAAGTTCGGGTAATTCCCTAAAAGTGAGGAAAAGTACTTGATACCTATCGTCAGGTTTAAATCCGGGATTCTTAGAGAATCTGGCGTTATTTCTTTCATAATTTTTTTTGCCGTTGATGGCATCAGTTGCATAAGCCCCACGGCTCCAGCGGGACTTATCGCATGGGGATCAAATCTGCTTTCCTCCCTAATAAGTGCGAGGGTAATCTCGGGTTTAACATTGTAGAATTCTGATATAGAGATTGCTATGTCTGCGTAGTTTAGAGGGAACAAGTATTCGAGGAGAAAAAGAGGTATGCCGTTACTACTTGTGGAATTGAGGTATCTTATTGCGAGGGTAATTTTCACGTTGTCGTATCCCAACCTGTCAGCAATGTCTATAGCTTTAAGTAATGCATCGCCATTCTGGGGTGCAGAGTTCAATGCTTCGTTTGCATCTCCCCACAAAAGGAAGTATTTGAAGCGATTAAGGTTTTCAGTGTATGTGCTATCCCATTTCTCCATTTTTTCTTCTTTTGTGACTATGATCCCGTTGTTTAGAAGTGCAAAATAATCAAGGTTTATGTTTACACCATGTTCATCGTCAAGGTTTTTCCCTGAATGGGTCAGGAAGTAGGTTGCACGTTCTTTTATTTTTGTATTTCCACCGTGCATTGCATTCATCAAATAGTTGACAGCGTTCGTCGTGTCGTTCTTGGTCAGGAAGTAGAGTCCAACTGCGTAGTTCAGTTCCTGTGATTCAATTCTCGTATTCTTAATATAATCATTTGCTAAAAGAGAGTCCTCCTTTATTAGTATATCTAATACCTCCCTTGCAGCGATTTCGTTTCCATTGTTTGCAGATATGGTAAGATATTCTAAGGCTTTATATAAATCTCCCGTCATTCGGTAAGAGTATCCTACAAAGAGGAGCAGTTGTCTTTTTTCATGATTCTTTAAGATGTTCCTGTAAGACTCATATAAACCTAAAGTTTTTTTGTAATTTTTTGTCCTATAAGCACTTACAATTTGGGCGAAAGGGTATCTATTTGTTTTAATCTTACTAAAGATGCCGTCGGCCTGGCTGTACATATTGTTGGAATAGTATACATAGGCTTTTAGTGTATCGTTTAAGAGATTAATAACTTTGAGAGAATATGAAGACTTAGGGCTTGACGACGCCAGCTCTTCTGCGGTTTTTCTCGCATTGGAGCTATCTCCTGAAAGCAAGTACTTAAGTGTAGTAAGCAAAAGTTTTGCGTCCTTTGGAAGGTCCTCCTCTGAAAGTATGGTATCAACAACATCTCTATTACGGGTCTCCCAGACCTTATCGGAGATCTTTCTTAAAGCTGATCTCCTATAGCGCTTTTCTTCGATCCTTTTCATAGATTTTATAGCACTATTGAAATCTGAAACACCTAAATATTTTTCTACGAGTTTTAAAGTAAAATAATCTTCAAGTCCTCGAACCGAATCGGAGAGTAACTCAAGGTTTCTTATAGTTACGGAATTGTATGCGTTTAAATCAAAAATTGCTGAAGTGGCTGCTATTCTAATTTCATGACTTGTATTTTGGTCGGAGAAGTTGATAAATCCTGGAACCTTTTCACTTTCAAGCATTATTTTCATCGATAAGATAATTAGGATGGAGTCTTCAGTATCTCTTGCTGCTTCTTTCAAAGTTAACACTTTCCAGAAGTTCCTTGATCTAAAATTCTCTTTTATTGGACTTACTATAAAAAGCGTGAGTAAAAACTTCCCCATTTTCTCAATTTTAAAGGGTTTACTTTGATTTTACAATAAATTTACGGTAAAATTAAATACTCGTTGAGGGGAACTGATAGTGGAAAGGGAATATATTATTCGCGAAATTGAGAAAAAGTGGCAAAAATACTGGGAAGAGATAGATCTTTATAAAACAAAAATAACTCCAGCGAACAAGTATTATGTTCTTGAAATGTTCCCTTATACCTCAGGCGAGCTTCATATGGGGCACCTCAAAAATTACGTAATTGGAGATGTAGTTGCCAGGGTCAGGATAATGGAGGGGTTCGATATTCTTCATCCCATAGGCTGGGATGCCTTTGGATTACCTGCGGAAAATGCAGCCATTAAGCATGGCATCCACCCCCGGATTTGGACCTATAAGAATATAGAGAATTTCCGAAATACCTTTCGTATGATTGGACTTTCATACGATTGGGATAAAGAACTGGCTACCTGTGATCCGGACTATTACAAGTGGACAGAGTGGCTTTTTCTATTGCTTTACAGAAGAGGGCTTGCTTACAGGAAAGATGATTTTGTAAATTGGTGTCCATCGTGTAAGACTGTGCTCGCCAATGAGCAGGTTATCGATGGTAAATGTGAAAGGTGCAAGACACCGGTATTAAAAAAGGAACTTGAACAGTGGTTTTTCAAAATTACCACATATGCTGACCGTTTAATTGACGACCTGGAACTCTTGAGGGGCAGATGGCCCGATAACATACTCAAACAGCAGGAGAACTGGATTGGTAGGTCTTATGGGACAAAGATAATTTTCAAATATGAGAAAGATGGTTCTGAACTTCCGGTTTTCACAACTCGAGCGGATACGCTCTTTGGAGTGACCTTCATTACGGTTGCACCTGAACATGAGCTTGTAAAGATGCTGATTAGCGATTCTCCTTATGCAAATCGACTTGTGGAATATGTCAAGGAATCTATACAGAAGAGCGATGTGGAGAGAGAATTCGCACAGAGGGAAAAATCAGGGGTTTTCACCGGACTATATGCTATTCATCCTTTAAATGGTGAAAGGATTCCAATTTGGATTGGCGATTATGTCCTTGCCCATTATGGGACTGGTGTAGTTATGGGAGTACCAGCTCATGATCAGCGTGATTTCGAATTTGCTAAAAAGAATGGGCTTCCTGTAAAAGTTGTAATAAAACCTGTAGATGGAGAACTGAATGTCGATGATATGGGAGGCGCTTTTGAAGAGTATGGGATTATGGTGAACTCTGAAAGGTTTACGGGGATGCCGTCAGAATCTGGAATTACAGAAATTCAGAAAGAACTGGAGGGACGCGGACTTGGAGGTAAAGCCGTATCGTACAAACTGAGGGATTGGTTGATCTCTCGGCAGAGGTACTGGGGTGCTCCCATACCTATGATACACTGCCCCCATTGCGGAATTGTACCGGTTCCTGAAAAGGACTTACCCGTGGTACTTCCGGAACATATTAAGGACTTTAAGCCGAAGGGGCGTTCCCCACTTGAAGATGTGGAAGACTGGATTAGTGTAGAATGTCCTAAGTGCGGAGGTCGAGCGAAAAGAGACCCCGATACAATGGACACCTTTGTAGATTCCAGCTGGTATTTCTTGAGATACATAGATCCAAAAAACGATAGGGCTATTTTCGATTCGGAGAAGGTAAACCAGTGGATGCCAGTAGACCAGTATATAGGCGGAGTGGAGCATGCGACGAAGCATTTAATTTACGCCCGTTTTATTCAAAAAGTACTTTACGATGAAGGACTTGTGAATGTTTCTGAGCCATTTGAGAACCTCTTCACCCAAGGTCTCGTTCACAAGAGTTTCTTTTATTGTAGTCATTGTGGTGAAGTTGTACAGGATGAGGAAGTTCTTGGCGAAGTTCATCTGAAATGTGGCAACAGGATTGAGGTGCTGACGGAAATGATGTCCAAGTCCAGGGGTAATATCGTTGCCGTAGCGCCCTTTGTAGAAGAACACGGCGCCGATGTGGCGAGAATTACTATACTCTTTGCGGGTCCTGCTGAAAAAGATATGCTCTGGGCCGATTCTGGAGTGGAGGGAGCAAAGAGATTCCTTCTCAGAGTGTTGAGATTCTATGAATCCAATGCTGGTAGGGTTCATGGAGTTAAAATAAATGTTGATCCTGGGGCTTTGAAAGGAGAAGAGAAGGACCTCTATATTAAATTGCAACAGACTATTAAATCAGTGAGGGAGGATTCTTCGGAGTTTCATTTCAACACTGCAATTGCGAGAATGATGGAATTTTTAAATGATCTTTATGGGTTTAAGAAAGAGGACTCTCCCGTGCTCGTAAAATCTTGTATTGATTTTGCAGTGCTTCTCGCACCTTTTGCGCCACATATAGCAGAAGAAATCTGGCATATGATGGGATTTAATGAGACTATATTTTATGAGAGGTATCCTGAGTATGATGAAAAGTATATCCACTTTGAAGAGGTTGAAATCCCTGTCCAAGTGAATGGCAAGGTGAGGGGTCGGATTAAAATTATGAAGGGGGCTGGTAAGGAAGTAGCCTTCAGGCAGGCTCTTCAGGATGATAGGGTAAAATCCTATATAGAAGGAAATAGCGTACAGAATGTAGTATACGTTCAGGATAGACTTTTAAATATAGTCATTAAAAGTATGGGAGGTAATAGCTGATGGTTGATAAGATCAGGAATGTGACCATTGTAGGACATGGAGGGTGTGGAAAGACTTCTTTGTGTGAGGCTATTTTTTTCAAGGCAGGTGTCACCACTCGAATGGGTTCGGTGGAGCAAGGTAACACCATAATGGATTATGATGATGAGGAGATTAAAAGAAAATTTTCGGTTAGGTTATCGGTAGGGTACGTTGAGTATAATGATCATTTCATAAACCTTGTAGATACCCCGGGCTACCTCGATTTTGCAGGCGAAGTTTATGCCGGTTTAAGGATTGCCGACAATGTACTCGTTGTTGTCGATGCTACATCCATGGTTGAGGTGGGAACGGAAAAGTATTTTGAAGCTGCTAAAAAGAAGGGGGTTCCAGTATTCATTTTTGTTAATAAGATGACGGGCCAGGAGATTAACCTCGATGCATTGTGGGAAGATATGAGGCAATCTTTTGGTCCAGGAATAACACCGTTTCAGCTGCCTATGGGAAAAGGCAGTGGCTTCAAGGAGGTAATTGACCTCGTTTCAGGTGACGTGAACGCTTTTCCCAGTGATTTAAAAGAAAAAGCACTTAAGGAGAGGGAAAGGCTTAGAGAAAATATTATTGAGACATCCGAGGAGCTGCTTGAAAAGTATATGTCTGGCGAGGAAATCAGCGATGATGAACTGTTACCGGTACTTAAAAATGCTATCCTGAAGCAGCAGGTAATTCCAGTACTTTACGGTGATGCAAAAGAGGCTATTGGAGTAGAAGAGCTTTTAAAAGCCGTTATTAACTTTGGTGCTTCACCATCCGATGCAAAACCTGAAACGGGTAAGTTGGAAGGCAATGATGTAGAGATAGCAGCCAATCCTGATGGAAAGACTGTGGCATTCGTATTTAAGACATTTCAGGAAGCGCACCTCGGAGAGGTGAGTGTAATTAAAGTTCTTTCTGGTAAGATGGAATCGGGTAAGGAGTATTTGAATGTAAGGAGTCAGAGGGCTGAAAAGATCAATCAGATGTACCTGATCAGAGGATCAGACCGGAAGGATACCCCTTCGCTCTCTGCAGGGATGATCGGTGCACTGGTGAAGCTGAAGGAAACCAGGACCAACGATACCCTTTCCGATAAAGATTTTGCTGTGGAGCTTCCTCCAATAGAATTTCCTGCTCCTCTTGTATCTATTGCCATAATCCCGGAGAGCAGGGAAGACCAGGACAAAGTTTCGGAAGGCCTGAATAAGCTGAAGAATGAGGATCAGACTATTGACTTTAAGTATGACCCTGAGTTGAAGCAGACTCTCCTATGGGGTTTAGGGGAAATGCACCTTAGTGTCGTTATTTCCAAACTAAAGGATAGGTATGGAGTAAACGTACGTACCGAGAAGCCTAAGATACCGTATAGGGAAAGCATTAGGAAACCAGCAGAGGGTTTTGGCAAGTATGTGAAGCAGACTGGTGGGCACGGTCAATATGGGGTTTGTAACATAAAAATTGAGCCCCTTCCGAGGGGTGGGGGATATGAATTTGTCAATCAGATTTTTGGTGGAGCGATTCCCAACAACTTCATTCCAGCCGTAGAAACTGGTGTGAAAAAGGCTATGGAGTCTGGAGCCCTTGCCGGTTCAAAGGTAGTTGATGTTAAGGTAATTCTGTATGATGGGAAATATCATCCTGTGGATTCTTCTAACCTTGCCTTTGAGATTGCTGGATCCCTTGCGTTTAAAGAAGCACAGTTAAAGGCAGACCCTTACCTTCTTGAACCTATTTATGAACTTGAAGTTACGGTCCCCGAGGAATTTATGGGTGAAGTGATCGGAGACATAAATTCCCGTAGAGGTAAGATATTGGGAATGGATTCTGAGGGGCGATATCAAGTGATTAAGGCTCTCGTGCCTCTGGTAGAGCTTTACAACTATTCTTCGACTCTAAGATCAATTACCAAGGGTAAGGGTACGTATACTATGAAGTTCTCACATTACGATGAGGTTCCTGCTGAAATTGCGAAGAAGATTATTGAAGAGGCGAAAAAAGAAGAGTAGTTTCTACTTATAGCTCAAGATATAGGCTGTATTAAAGCTTCTAAAGTCCAGTCTGAGATTGCAGAAGGCATCAACCATTGAGCCCCTTACCCCCAAAGGTTCAATGGTTCTCCTCGTCTTAGGCGATGTAGGAGATTTATAGATAATTTCAACATATCTGTTTTGCCTTCCAAGCAAAAATATATCTCTTCCTATGGGGTTCATTTTTATTTCAAAGTATCCCCTCTCGTGTAATTCCTTGAGATTTGTGAAGCCCTGGTTTCTGAAATGTTCCATTATTTTAATCCAGATCTTCAGTGCCGTATCAGCGTCAGGTAGTGCCCTGTGCAGGTTTTGAGTTGCTATATCCAGGTCTTTTGAGACGGTGTAAAGGGATCGCTCCCTTGGTGTACCTAAGATTTTCGAAATTACCCCTTGGACGTCGATAATGTAGTTGTACAATGGATCTTCACCTTGAAGCCTCAATTCTTTATTGAGAAGTGATAAATCCAGTGGCAGTATGTTGAATCCGAGGATGATGGAATCCCCGATAAAATCCTTAATTTTTCTTTTATAGTTACGGAACTCCGGTGCGTCCTTAAAATCTGCTTTTGTGATCCCATGGACGTACACCGAGTGAGGGGTTGGTTCAAAACCGGGGTTAAAAACCGATTCGAAGTATTGTTTTTTCCCGTTGTATTCCCATTTAACAAGGGCAATTTCAAGAATTCTATCGTCTTTTATTTTTAAGCCTGTCGCTTCTATATCTATTGCTACAAAAGAGGACGTTTCAAAGGGTAAATCTTCGTTTAGTTGTTTTTCAAAGATCACCTTAAATCTCCGGTAAGTTTTAATAACTCGTGGTTATATTTCGCAATCTCTGCATTAGTTGCGCCGTAATTCTTTGCCATTATCAGGAATTTTAATGAGTTAAGGGAATCCTTTTCCTGTAGGTAGATGTCAGATAACATGAGGCAGAATTCCTTTTTGTTCGGAAACTCTTTTGATACATAATGGTTGACCATACTGTTAAAGGCATCATTTTTACCTTGCATCTTTAAAGCTTTCAAATATAACGTAAGAATTTTGTAAGAAGAAAAATCCCTTATTTCTTCCGGCAGGACCTCCATACCAATCACTTCGACTTCATAATATTTCTGTAAGTTGAAATAAACTTCCATAATCTTCGCCTGAGCATCGATGTAGTAACGGCCTCCTTTTACTTTATTCAAGTACATTATCGCATCATCGTACAATTTGTTGTTGAGGAAAAGAGTACCTTTTAAATAGTTTACATCGTTTTCTGCTTTAGGGTTTTTGGCTAAATATTCGTTTAGCAGTACTGTATCTTTTAGGCTACATAGAGGATCTGTGAAAAAGAGAGATAGCGCTTCCAGAGTTTTAGAACTGGCTGGATGGTGGCGAATCATATCCCCTAAAATTTTTATCGCTTCCTGTCTTTCACGTGAATAGACATTTTTGAATACAAGATCGTAATAAATTTGTGGGGCTAAAGGGCTCTCGGGGTACTTTGCAAGGTATTTGGAGTATGCCTCATCCAATGATTTATAATCGCCGTTTTTGAACTTTAAGATCTCGATATTGTAAAGTATTTCGTACATCTTATTTCTTTTGATTTTTTCGTTTAGAATGGAACGATAAATTTGGATGGCGCTTGAGTAATTCTGTTGAACCTCATAGATTTTTGCCTTTAGCTTTAATGACATTACGCGGGTTTCCTGGTCTGGGTTCATATTTAAGATATAATTTACAATTTCAATGGCTTCCGCGTACCTGGAAAGCTGGAAGTAGATGTACGCTGTATTGTAGAGAGATTTTATATAAAAAGGAGAATCTTTCTTCACATTCTGGTGAAAGCTGAGGGCTCTTTTAAATTGATTAATTCTCTGATACGTGTTGCCAAGAAAGAAGTTGCAGGAGTCGAGGACACTTTCATCAGTGGTGTTTTCTAAGACATACTGGAGGTTTTTTGTGATGTCCTTCAAACTACCTCCCGAATAATAGTAGTTTTTGCCCTTGATCCAGAAATACTCTATCTTAAGGGATGGGAACTTTTCAAATAGATCCACGGTATCTATGAGGTTTATTACTTCAATGGAAGATTTCCATTTGTTCATTTTATGCAAGTCTTTTGCATAGGCGAAGAGAACGTAGTTGCTCAATGGGTGATCCCCATAAAAGGAGATCCACTTCTGGTAGGTTTCCTCAGGTACATTTAAGTTCAAGTTCTTAAGGGAAATAATGTAGATGACATCAAGGAAGGGAACAAGGGATGGGTTTAAACGATCCCTTGAGCTTTCAAAAAGGTTCTTTACTGAGTCCCACATCCCAAGCTGGGGAGCGGAGATTAGTGCCATTTCGTTCCATTGAATCTCCCTACTCGCTTTGTAGGCTTCTTCATATTGTGCCGTTCGGTATAGAAGATACGTCTTGAGGATCCTTGCTTCATTTATGCTGTTTTCTTTTAAGATTTCAAGGGCAACGTCTTCTTTGCCCAATTTAGTATGGGCTAATGCTATTACAAAGCGTGCAGAGTCATCTTGATTCTTAAGATTTTTGAAGTCTAGTATCCTTTCAAACTCGTGCAAGTTGTAAAGGAAGGTTACGAAGTCCCTGGTGAAGAGTATGGAATCCTCGAGGGTTGAAACTTTTAAGAGTTCTTTAAAGGTCTCTTCTGTTTTTGGTATATTGAGCTGCTTCTTATTGATCGTATATTCCCAGAATAGTCCTTTCTTACGATGCTGGACGTTGTCTGCCCTGCTCAAGTAAATTTTAACGTAGCGTTGGGCAGAGTCCAGCATCCCTGAACTTACAAACTGGGAGATTTTTAATTCATAGTTCTCAACGGCATCGAATTTTTCAATGGGTGGAATGTATAATAAAAGGAAGTATAAAATGACAGTCATTTCACTCTCTCAAGGACTTAAAGAATGTTTTAATGAGGAGCCTTGCCCTTTCTTTCAATTCTGGCTCGTCGAACTTTGAAGCTGAAAGCTTGTGGTTAAACTTTAGTAGGTCATCAATTTTTAACTGACTCTCAACGCTACCAAATTTTTGGTCTTCAAGGAGGTAATAGAATCCGTCAATTCGTGAGAAAATCATTGCACCGACGCACATTAAGCAGGGTTCCAATGTAACATACAGAGTACATCCTGAGAGTCGCCAGTTATTAAGGTAATTTGCAGCTGATCCTATGGCGATTATCTCTGCATGGGCAGTGGGGTCTCTTAAGGCTTCCGTCTGGTTATGGCCCCTTGCAATAATCTTATCTTCATGTGCTATTACACATCCCACTGGGACTTCGCCTTCTCTAAAGGCTTGTTCAGCTTCCTTTAATGCCTCTTCAAAAAAGTATCTTTCATTAAAATACATTTCAAAATCATTCTTTATTTAATTTGCGCCCGGAGGGAGTCGAACCCCCAGCCTACGGATTCGTAGTCCGCCGCTCTATCCATTTGAGCTACGGGCGCGTGATAACTAATTTTAAATTGTTAACGAGGTATATTCAATTATTTGGACCCAGTTAGGGTAGTGGGATGAGAGGGTATGTATCATCGAAATCTCATTTGGAATATTAATTCACATATTATCCAGGTATTGACTATGTTATCATAGGAATGTATAATTTGATTATGCGAAATATGCAAGATGTCAAAAAAGAATTATATAAGTCAATACAAAAGAGAAATTTCCAGGAAGCGTTGGAATATTATCACATGGCGGTGAATCATCAGTCAGAAGATCCTTCGTTGAGACTTGTTGGCGCAGATATCTATCTGAGTATGGGAATGAAACAACTCGCGATCGGTGAATTGAGGAAAGCCTTTGAACTTTACTTGGGAAGTGGTAAGAAAACCCAAGCCCTTGCATGTGCAGAGAAAATTAAAGGTCTATCACCAGATGACCTTGATATCCTTGAAACCCTTGCTAAACTGTATAAAGAGTTGAACAATGAAGAAAAGGCTGCCTCTTATTATGGTGAATACATTGCAAGGCTCGTAAAGATGGGTAAGATAAACGATGCACGAAAGATCATTCAGAGGGTAAAAAATGACGGTCTTGAGAAGTACATCCAGGGGAAGTATCAGTTTTTGCTCAGTGATACCCAGGTCCAATCTTTACTTGGAGAGATCTCAAAGGAATCTAATTATGCTGCATTCTTTGCTCTTATGAGGAAGGAAATTGCCAGGTCTGAGAGGTATCAACGCGAATTTTCTATCATCCTGATTGAAATGGATAAGGTTCTTATTCAAGATAAGAAGGCACAACTGCTCGAGATATTCAAGAGAGTTCTGCGGGAATCGGACATGTATTCCATCGGCTACCGCTGGCTTTTTATTATTCTACCAGAGACGAACAGGTATGGGCTTGAAGCGGTTCTCAATCGGATGATGGAGAAGATGGACACCCTCTTCGGTTCAAAGAAGTTCTACGTTGCGAGTTATCCTGAAGATGGTAAAGACGTTAAGGAGCTCATAGTAAGCGCCTTGAGGTATAGGGTGTTCCTATAGATTAGTACAGTAGAGAATAAAGGACGAGATTTACCCCAAATTCAATAGCCAGTTCCCTTAGGGAATCTGGGTCATTGTATCTGTCGGTCCAACCGTCTGAGATGTTGGAGTTGTATGTATAAAGTAGTGATAGGCGGCCACCGATAAAGATGCCCAGGGCTTTTGGAGCACCTTCGTAATGTTCATGGATTTTTGGTACCCCTTTGGGGAAACTATATACGAGGTTATAAATTGGATGCTCAAGTGGCACTTCCTTTAGTTCATATTCAGGAAGCCATCTTTTAATCTCTTTTCGGAAGAACTCGTCCATCCCAAAGTCATCGTCGATGTATACAAACCCGCCGTTCATAAGATATTTTCTCAGATTTTCAATTTCTTCATCGTTCAAATGGATATTTCCATGTCCCGTAATAAAGAGAAATGGATACTTGAATATTTCTTTACTATCAAGGGTAAGGACCAGTTCCTCCTGTTTTGTCTTTATAAAGGGGATTCTGTGCCTCAGTTCGCTTGAAAGGTTTGCGAGTATCTCCGGATCATTGTACCAGTCGCCTCCACCGTCATATTTGATCCTTACTGGCTGGAAAACATAGGAAGCCAGAAGTAAAAATAGAAGGCGCATCACTGGTCAGATTTTTCTTCTATTTTTTTAATGAGTTTCTCTAATAAGACGCGGTCTTCAAGGATTTTATACAGCTTTTCATAATCCCTTGCAGTAAAGAAGGCTTTTACTATCGGTTCGAAGAACACCATTGCCTGGCTTGCAAAGAAAGACAGAGGTTTTATGCTTTCAAGAGTCACGATGGCTAACACGGAAATATTCAGAGAAACAATTTTACCTGAGAACTTCTCAATAAATTCATCAATTTCCTTTTCAGTAAAATCACCTGGCAGTCTTTTTTCAGGTTCAGTCAACATATACCTTACCCCTGAATGTTATTTCCTTTAAGCCAGGGTCTGATTCGAGCCCGGTAGATCTAATTACTTTGCCACCTTTGAATAGAATGGATTCAAAAGGGCTATAGATAATATTTTCGTTCTCGTTGAATATCAGCATAGAAGCCAAAAGGGAATCTCCATCGCTGGATACCAATTTGACATTTTCCCTTGCCTCCATATACCCGAGTTTCTCTATAACCACTCCGCTATCGCCAGTCATTACTCCACTTATTGTGTCTTTATCAATGAAATGCACTTTGAAATTGTAAACAAAAGTGGTATCTCCCGAGTAACTGGCTTTCTGTGTAAATATTTCCAGTTTCTTCTCCTCATACTTTTTGATTTCAAGATAGACATTATAAGTTCCCTGTTCGGGGACAGTGGTTTGTTGCGCACTCTCGTTCGAACATGAGATTAAACTCACTACCCATAAAATCAATATTAAAAAAGATGTTTTTTTCATATTACTTTAGCCCTCATCAAATCGTGGAGGTGTATAATGCCTATTGGTTTTAATTGTTCATCTATAACTATGAGTGCAGTTATACCATAGTTTTCCATCTTTAGTGCAGCAGTTGCAGCGAGCTCGTCTTTTGTAACAGTTTTAGGGTTCGTATTCATTACATCCTTGGCTTTTAATTTGAATATGTCCTGGGTCTTTTCGAGGAGCCTTCTAAGGTCGCCGTCGGTTATAACTCCAATCAAAACGCCACCGTCATCAACCACACTGGTTATGCCTCTCTTTTGAGTCATTTCCAAGATTACCTCTTTCATACTTGCATGCCGGTGGACTATGGGCACGTGCTGGGGACCTGTGAGCATCATATCTTCCACTTTGAGCCAGTATTTTTTACCGATGGTTCCCCCTGGGTGAAGGGTGGCAAGTTGTTCCATATTTAAACCGCGTAATTCGGCAAGGACTATTGCTAAGGCATCTCCAAGGGCGATCATAGCTGTCGTAGATGAAGTTGGAACAATATTATATGGGCATGCCTCTTTGTCGATTTTGATGGGTATTAGGGTATCTGACTCTCGGCCCAGTTCTGAATCTGGATTTGTCGTAATGCCAATTATGGGAATACCCAATCTCTTCATAAAGGGTAGTATCACATTGAATTCTTCAGATTGCCCGCTCTTTGATATGGCAATGAACACGTCATCTTTTTGGATCATTCCCAGCTCACCGTGTAGCGATTCGGAAGGGTGGAGAAATACCGATGGTACCCCAACAGCGTTCAGTGTCGCGGAGATCTTTCTTCCAACGATACCTGATTTTCCGACTCCTGAAACCACGATCCTTCCCTTGCAGTTGAGGAGTTGCATCACAGCCTTGTAGAAACTGTCATTCAGGGAGTTCTCCAGTTCTTTCAGAGCCTCAAGCTCTGTATTTATAACTTCCTTAGCTCTATTTATAATCTGTTCTTTCATAGTTTTATATCTCTAATTTTCTTGTAAATGGGTCCAGATGGCGTGAGGGTGCTTTGGAAAAGGGTTAGGTATGTAATTACGAATTCATCGGTTGTAAGGTTAAAGAGGTTTTTGTCAATTGTGATGGGTATTTTTACCCTTCCTATGGTAAGATGGGGGATATAATTTCGCTCAGGTTCACCAATTTTAAGTTTTGAGGCAGAGTTTTCAACTACTTCCCAAATCTTCTGGAGTTTTTCCGTTTCACCTTCAACCCCGAGCCAGAGGACCCTTGGCTTTCTGGAATCTGGAAAAGCACCGGCACCTGAAATTTTTACCCTTACCCTTTCACCCTTTTGAAGGTTACTTTCAAGCTCCGAAACGAGCTCGTTAATAAGCTCGTCCGAGACTTCACCCAAGAACTTGCAGGTAATGTGTAGATTCTCGGGTTCAACCCACTTCACTCCTTTTATGTGAGTTTTTTTATCCTGTAAAGTCTTTGCGACTTTTACTTTTATTTCTTCTGGTATTTCAAAGGCTACAAATGCTCTCATGTTTTTCGCCCGGAGGGGGTGGGATTTGAACCCACGATTCCCGACCAAGGGAATACACGATTTCGAATCGTGCGCCTTCAGCCACTCGGCCACCCCTCCATAACAGTATATGATGATGCTAAATAGATGGAAAATCAACGAGATAGGATTAAGAGATAATAATCATAAGACATATAAATACCTGGCTCATAACGTTATGAATTTGGGGAAGGCATTAGTGTACTTCGGTAGGCTTTTAAGTTAGAGCTTGTTCATATATACACAAAAGGGTTTTGTAATTCGCTTCAGGTGTGTAATATGCCAAATACTCTTCTCTTGAGTTCTTTGAGAGTTTTGCTCGTAATCTTAGGTCTCCTTTGAGATTATGTACTATATCTGCTAATTCGTTATAGTCTCCTTTTTTAAATAGCAGGCCGGTTACATATGGTTTTACTAAGTAGCCGAGGTTTCCGAACTCTGATGCAATTACCGGTGTTCCTACTGAATAGGCTTCAACGAGTGTTAGTGGAAAACTTTCTAGGCAGGTTGAAGGTATTATTAAAGCAATAGCTTTTGACATTAAGTACAAGATTTCTTGCCGGTTTTTAAAGCCCAAGAATTCGATGTTCGTAATATTCTCTTCTTTCAACATTTTTAGGAGTTCAGTCTCCATAGGCCCTGTTCCCGCAATTTTTAACTTAAGTTCCCGCAATTTTGGTGATTTAAACGCATTAATTAGCACCTTTATGCCCTTTTCCTCAGATAACCTGCCTACGTAAAGAAAATAATTTCTGAATTCGGGGTTTGACGGTTCAACATTACTTACGACGAAATTAGGTTTTACTCGTAGGTTTTCCTCAGAAATCCCAAAGCTCCTATAAATGTTCTTTGAGAATTCAGTCAATGCTATATAAATTTGGGCCATTTTGTAATACTCTCTTTGCTTTACTTTTTCAAGATACCTTGTTACGAAGAGCGAACCAATTGTTGAATTTTTGAAACACTTATATTTTAATGAATATCTTGTTGACTTTGTCTGGCACAAATCACAAATTTCTCCATTTCTAAATAGGAATGCGTTAGCGCAGAAAAATCTGAAGTCATGTAAGGTGTGAACTACGGGAATATTGTTCTCCATCGCTGTAAAATAAACTGCAGGTGTTATTAATGGGAATATATTATGAATGTGAATTATATCGAAATATTCCCTTTTTAGAAAAAGTTTAAGTTCTTTGTATATTAATTTTGAAAAGTCCAGATGTAAGAAGGTGTTAAGTTTACCAAATATAGAGAATTTTGAAAAGGTATCATTGTATCTTGCAAATAAAGTTACCTTATTCTTGTTATTTAAAAGTAAATCTATCTCCTGTTTTACAGCAGCATCATCGCCACTTGGGGCACCTGATCTATGGAAGTTGTGAACGACTAAGATCCTCATACTCTAAAATCTGGTTATAAAGTTTGTATATAATAGTAACTTCCTTACACCATGTACAGTTAGTCGCAACTCTATTTTAACCGTTTTTTCCAAGCGTATTTCTAAACTCTTTATTATGTGCTAATTTTAGGATGCCCTCAGCAATTTTCTCGACCTAATTAAAGGGCTCCGTTTTAATTTTAATGCCATATTCAGGTACTACAAACTGGTCCACCGAAATTTAAACATACGATAGGCAAGCCACCTGCCATTGCCTCAAGAGCCGCAATAGACCCGCCTTAAAGGAAGGGTAGAGGAAGGTATCGGTTTTTTGAAGTTGTGTTACTACTCTTGCCCTATGTACCATACCTAAAATAGAGACCTTTCCCACAAGTTCATTTCTTTTCACAAATTTTTCCACATAAGTTTGTGCAGGTCCATCTCCCACAATTGTAAGCTTTAAAGTCGGATCCTTGAATGTGTGTGAATTGATTAACATTCGTGAACTTCAATATAACTTTTGGGAGTTCTACGTAAATAAAGGAGATCGTATGAGGCAGGTCTATTTTTTAAGGTACATTTCAATTTTCTGTTGCACATCTTTTTGTGTTATTACAATTAGTTCAACTTACTTTGCAAGTTGGATAACCAGGTTCCACCCCACCACCGGGTTCAGAAACTTTCTCTGGTTCACAAAAATAAGCTGAGACGAGGACTTTCATGATAGCCGCCTCGTATTTTGCTCTTCAAGATATACTGCGAATATTACCAGAAAAGGAGCAAGGAAGTTAAAAAGTGAAACATTTGTAACAGTCATACCTCTGATAAGCAGTATCAATCCTGTATACAACACAAAGGGTGATGTATGCATGTTTTTTATTACAAGGTATATTAGCCTTACGTAAAATAACACTATAGCAATAGCACCTAACAACCCTGCAGAGAGCAATGAATTCATTATATCGTTGTCCAATGAAGTCCCCGTTTCCCCGGCGTAGGAGCTTACGAACCTCCTTACGCTGGTTGCAAAACCACTTCCGGCAAGGATTTCGATGGGAGAACCGATTTTGAAATGATTCCATGCATCAGTCCAATATAATGTCCTGCCGCTTAATGTACGAATAGCGGCTTCAGATGCACTAGATGCATAGTAATATGAGATGATATTTTCACGGAAAAAAACAAGAGGGCATACTATCATTATAAGTAGTAAGTACTTTCCGGCCCCTTCTTTTTTGAGAATGAAAATCACTAGAGAAATGAGGCCTGCAATTGTCGCAGCCTTTGCCTTGGACAGTATAAGCACAATTAGTGATATTAAGAGCCATAAATAGTCCATTGGCTTATGTATTTTTTTATTCATCTCATAACATATGACAATAACCGCAACAAAACCAAGTTCGTTTGGTGAGATACTTGGAACTCTACAGATTAACCTGCGTGAAGGTATTATTTCTTCGTATCCTGTAAATGCCGCATTTCCTAGGTACATTAGGTTTAAGATGACTATGAATAACAACAATTTGAGATAACCTACAGAGAAATTTATTGCTTCCTCATGATATTCTGTATAGAGTTCAGAAACTGAAAATGTGAAAATGCCAAGGAGAGAGCATGTGATTAACTCTAAAGCCTTATATATGGAGTATCCGAGGAGTTCCTGTGATAAAATAATTGTTGATATAGTTCCAATTATAGTGTAGATTAAAATATATCTCATAGTTTTTGGGGATTTTATTCTTAGATTACGGTATCTTGTAAAAACCATAAAAATACATATAAGTGCTAAAATAAGCCCAATAACTCTGTTTAAATTGTGAAGGGTAATTGGACTTTCGATCAGCTCGCTTGTACCACGCACCTTAAAGTTCAATCCAGCTATATATAGAGACAGCAACGGGGCAAGTAAAAACGCTGGTTTACGGTTATTTCTATTATTAACTGCTTCATTCACCGTAATATTTTTCATATGTTTTATAGATATATTCGCTAATAGATTTTACTACTTTTGATGGAATAAATTTTTCCCTATTTGATAATATTTTTGATCTTAATTCATCTTCTATCTCTACCAGTTCTCGCATTTTATCAGCATAGAGTTCTGGATCCCGATTTTTTACAATATAACCATTTTCATAATCTCGAATTAAGCCACAGACGCCCTTCCAAGCACTTGTAATAATAGGTGTATCACACAAGAGGGCTTCAATAATTGACATTGGCATTCCTTCCATTAATGATGTAAATATAAGTAGAGAAGAGGCATTTATCATAAGTGCCACTTTTTCCCTACATACTTTTCCGTAAAAGACGATATTGTCAATGACGCCCAGTGACTTAGCGTGGCTTACGCACTTCTCTAATAGGGGTCCATCTCCAGCGATTAGGAGTTTTGCATTTACTTTGTACTTTTTTATGTACTCGTAAAATGCCGTAATTGCAAAAATGGGATCTTTCACTATATCTAATCTTCCAGAGAAGAGAAATAGAACCTCTTCAGCTGAAAAGCCAAGTGCTCTTTTAGCGACATCCCGTGGCATTGGTTTGAATATGTCAGGATCAGCAAAGTTGTTAACCCTGATTAGTTTATGTTGCTCAAATAAGCTGAAGAGGCTGTTTTTGTATTGCAAAAATGGTGTATTAAGCGCAGAAACAAATGTTATGTGAGAAAACCTTACTGAAAGTTTCTGCATGAATTCGTAAATCCTCTTTGGATACTCGGGTGATATACTTGTCCCATGTTGGTGCAAAACTTTGAGAGGTTTTGTTTTCTTTTTTGTTTGGAATGCGATAATCAGAGGTTCACCGTGAAAGTATAATGCATCATAGCCCATTCTTAGTATCTTTTTCCGGTTCTTATAAATACCCCACATCACTCTTACGACGTTCGGGATTATTTTTCTCCCAGAGGTTTTTACTTTGGCGAAATACCTTAATTCAAAGTTTAATATACCAATTTGGATTATCCTTTTTTCAGCAGGTGTCTCCCCAGTTACCCCCCAAAGATCGATTTCGAAATATTTTTTTAGTTCTGGAAGGGCATCTCGAACGAATGATAACATTCCACCCATTGGCCAATTCTCAAAGTCTGAAGAAAATATCAAAGCCAGTTTCAATTTTTTCATAGCTTTTATCTATCCATATATTATAGTGCAATTATCTTGCAAATTCGAGGTATAATCTAAATAATAATTAAGCAAAAAATGAAAGTTTCTTTTATAATCGCAAGTAGAAACTCTTCAAAAACTATAGCTCAGACACTATCCAGTTTTAAACGACAGACTTCGATGAATTTTGAGGTGATCGTTGTTGACAACTCCTACGATGAAACTCCAAGAATTCTTGAGGAATACAAAAATGGAGACCTATCAAATCACTTAGTGTACGTAAAATCTAATGATAAGTGTGCCTCTGAGGGGCGTAATATTGGGCTTAATTATGCGAGTGGCGATTATGTTGTTTTTCTCGATGCTGATGACTTAGTTCACCCTTGTCTTGTAGAGGACATAGTGGAAGTAGGGAAGAATCTAAGGCCTGAGATTTTAATCTGGGACTTTGAAATAATCTATCCAAAAGATCTTGTAAAAAAGCGCTTTATCGAAAAATACCATAAAATCCAATGTAAGGATAAAAGAGTTGATTTTCCTATAGTAGGTGCGGAAATCTTAAAGGAGTCTTACATTGATAGACAAGGTTGGATCTGGATCGGAAATATTGCTTATAGCAGAAAGTATCTGGATAAACAAAACATCAAATTTCCTGAAGAATTTGTCATTGGTGAAGACCCTAATTTTAGTTTTAAGCTTTTATGCACTGCCTCAAAGTGTGCACGGATACATAGTACCTTAGCTTATTATTTTCAGGCTCCGGGGTCAATGACACGGCGATATAACCCGAGGTTTGCAGATCAATTCTATGCGTTTATTGATATGGCTGAATTTTCCTCACACCTGTATAGATATTCGGGGATTCAGATATACAAAGATCTTGAAAACTCGTTAAAGAACGAATGGGTGATTTCGGCGTTTGTAACACTTCTTGTCTCAAATTTTCTTATGTTATCCAAGGAGGTTGGGTGCAACAAAGCAAGGGCTTTTATTTGCGCTAATCTAAAGGAGAAATACCCTTCTCTGAAGGGTATTATAAAAGATTCACTAAAAACTGTTTCAAGGAGAAGACAGTATCTACTATACAAACCCATTTCAGAACTTTTGCTCAGGGAGCCGGATACTATTTCTCTACTCTTTATTTCAAAAAGCGTCATGTTATTAAAAAAATTGGGAAATGTTTACAAATCTATAAAATAAGTTATGCGTGTATGAAGGTATTAATATTGGGGAATATAGACCGTAACATCGGAGATGACCTAATGATAAAATCAGTAATTGAGATCCTACAACCTTATGGCGATGTAGAGATCTTACTCCCTTCGGTTGACCCTGAAAAAATAAAAGTTTTTAAGGCATATACACATGTAAATGCTATTAGTTTAGAATATACTTCTATTAAAGGGATTTGCTATATTTTGAAAAATGTAAAAATGGTAGTTTATGTTGCAGGATCCATCTTTCAGTTGTATAACATTAGAATCACTTTACACTATTTGAAGCTATTGTTAATCTTTTTACTTTTCAAAGTTTCTGGAATTAAGCTGATATTGCTTGGGTGCAACGTGGGACCAATAGGACCAAGAATAGGATTTCTCATAACTGGCCTTATATTTCGTGTATCTGATCTTGCCACTGTTCGAGATTCGTATTCTTTTAATTCTATGAAGAGGTATAAAAACAAAAACCTATTTTATTATCCGGATATTGTATATTCCATGGGTGTCTTGAAATATTTTCGAGAGGAGAGCACGTTCCATGATCAAATCATGCTTGGTGTCTCGTGTTACAATTTTAAAAGGGATCCTTTACTGAACTATAAACTTCAAAAACAACTTGCACAAGTAATAGATTTCATTATTGAAAAATATAAAGGGCATGTGGTTATTTTTGCATTTTCTACAGGAAGTGAAGAGGACCAGAAAGCAGCACAAATCATAGAAGATCTCTGTACGAATAAAAAATACATAGAATTTTGCTATTATAATGGTGACATCAATAAATTTTTATCTTTGATCTCGATGTGTAACAGGTTTATCACAATAAGGTTTCATGCGCTTGTCATAGCGTCCTACTTTAATATACCAATCCTCCCGATTGCATATTCAAAAAAAGTGGAAAGTTTTTTGGAAGACATAGGTTTTGAAGAATATTATACAGTTGCGGATTTTGTAAATTGCGATCCGCTGGAAACAGCAGAGAAGTTAGCCGCTGCTAGAGATCTATTTGTTATGAGTGGAATTGAATTTTTAGTGGAGAAGTCGTTAGGGCATTTAAAGCAGTTTGAGAAATTCCTAAATAACTATTTACACACAGGTAAAGTTTCTTAGAAGATTATTGCTTAATGAATTCCCGAAAATCTGTTCTGAATATTCGAAACAATATATATATGCTAATTAATGCAAACAAAACACGGGTTACATATGGAAGTGGTAGCAAATTGCACACGCAGTTAAGAATAAAAAGTCCAACCCCTATTTCTACTTTTTCAATAGCAAAATCATAAGAGGTTAATTTAATAGAAAAGTACGTATGAATTACAAACTTAACAATCGCGGCAATGGCAAAGCTTATGGCAATTGCCTTCCCGTGAAGATGTCTGACTAAGCTGATTCCGATGGCTACTTGAAGTAATATTGAAATTACATACCCGATGGTAAATAAGTAGGTTTTCTTTTCAAAATTTATACCACGTTCAGTGACCAATCCAATTGTGCTAAGAACAGGTACTATAACTAACATAGGGAGCAGTTCGGTAGCTTGGGGGTATAGAGGGGCGAGTATTTTTATAATAGCTTCCTTAAATACAACAATAAAAAGTCCAATAAGCACGCTTACAAAAGTAACTATTTCTGACATATAGTAAAAGATCTTTTTTTGAGAAGGTACATTTTCATATATTTCAAAGGAATACGGAACCCAAAATGATTGGAATCCAACTACTATTATATTAAATATTGAGATGATTCTTAATGCAATACTATAAACACCTATTTCATCGAAAGTTGAGTATCCTCTCAATATAATACGGCCAACCCACATATGAAGCAAAGAAAGAACAATCCCGAACATTAACGGGACGCCATACTTTAAAATTGTTTTAAAAAGATTATGATTGACTCGAATTGGAATTAGATTACTCCGGTCGAATATCAAAGTGAGAAATATTCCTATAATGTTTGCCGAAATCTGGCCTAAAACCATGCATTCGAAGCTCGGTCTGACTATTTTTGCATATAAGATTATTACAATGAAATTTACAAGTGATTGAGACACGAGAGAAGCTGAAAACAAACTTCCTCGTTGATGTAATTTTACCCTGGCAATGTTAAAATCTAAAAATACTCCTGTTGCTGTACATGCAAGTAATAAGATAATCATACTTGAGTTTACAGTTCCAAAAAGAAAAATTGATAAGGTATCACTCCAAAGAATTATAGGAATGGCAACGGTACATAATATGATAAAAGGTGGAACGATACACGACCAAAAAAGAGTTGACCGTTCTTCTTCTTTAGTGGAATGAAAGAACCTTAAAAAACTCTCATCAGCTCCCACTTTTACCAGTGTAAATAGAAGGGAGTATGCTAAAGTAAACATTGAGGCTTTTCCAAACTCTGAAGGTGATATTATCCTTGTAATAATTGGTAGAGTGAAAATACTAATAATTCCATTAAGAATATTTCCTAATGAAAAGGAAAACACTTTGCCCAGCAACTTTATGTAGAACCGCTCTTTCTGTACTTTCATATTAAGTAAAAGGCATTAAAAAATAAGCCCTGACAAACTTATTGTCAAAACAATTGAAAGTAAACTTTGATAGTAAATATTTTAAAAATACACATATACACTTAAAATTACATGACATGGATAATAACAGTCACCTTTGTTATGTATATTTTAAGGTTTATATCGTGGAAAGTTCCATACTTTAGGCTATCATTCGGAATCCTTAGAGGTATATTTAGGTGGAGAATGTTGATTAAAAAATGTCTGTATTTATATCTTTAATATCTAGATGCCCATTATAACTTGTCTTTGTGTGTCTAAATGGGTTGTGATGGTTTGAAAAGCACATAATGTAACATATAATTAGAACTAGTAATAAAGTTTTAAGCTTATGAGAGTTGCTATTATTGGTTCGCGGGGTCTTCCACCGAGATATGGTGGATTTGAGGTTTTTGCACATCATCTTGCAGAAAAGTTTTCTGAGAAAGATTTTAAGACAGTCGTATATTGTTTTAGTTCATTAAGGGCAGAAAATTATAACTTAGAGAATGTGAAAAGAATATTCATCACACCATTCCCTGTAAAAAGCTTGCAGAAGATGTGTGTGAGCAGTATTGCTACCATCAGAGCTGTATTTTTTGAGAAAGTTGATGTAATAATATTTCTTGGTGCCTCTGCAGGCTTCTTAATGTGGTTACCAAGGGCGTTTTCTATTTATACTATCTTCAATCCTGATGGTTTTGAATGGAAGAGAGCAAGGTGGCGTCCTGCAGGGAGGCTATTACTTAAATTCCTTGAATTCCTCAGTGTCAAATTTGCAAGCAAGATTGTTTATGATAGTAGGGCAATTGGGAGTTATATAAAAGCTACTTATAAAAAAGATGGTATTTTTGTCCCGTACGGATGTAGCGATTGCCTCACTGATGAGGAGAAGTGGAGAGAGATCGAAAAAGAATATAATATTACTAAAAATGGGTACTATCTCGTAGTTGGAAGGGCAGTTGCTGAGAATAACCTGCACATTATTTATGAAGGATTTCTAAAGAGCAACACTTCAAAAAAGCTTGTTTTTGTAGTCAATACAACCCCCGCAGGTCTCACTCGTAATGAGCGTGTAGTCTTTACAGGGTCCATATTCGACAGGAAGAAGCTAAATACTTTAAGGAAAAATGCATTTGCGTACATTCACGGGCACAGTGTGGGAGGTACAAACCCTTCTTTGCTTGAATCTATAGGTTGTAATAACCTCGTAATTGCATACGATGTACCATTCAACAGAGAGGTTCTCGGTGATGCAGGTTTATATTTTGATAGTGCAGATACCCTTAAGGAGATAATTGAAAAGCTGGAGTGCGGTATTCCTCTCGATACGAATGAAATATTGAAATATTATGATAAAATCAAAAATGATATATACAACTGGAGTAAGGTGACTGGAAAATATGCAGAAATAGTCGAGGCAGCCATATGAGCGAATTAATTCTGATAATTTCGACGGTTTTAGTTTCTTATCAAAGGCCAATTCCAGAAGATCTGGTATACGAATTTCATCTGAGAAATAGAAGTTACAACCTGTACAACACGAGGTTTTCAATACCGGTTGAAGTGCCTTATCCCGGTGGCGAATTAGTTGGCTCTTCATCTAAGTACATAATTACTGCAAATTTTGAAACTCTCTATGACAGCGCATATACATTCGATTTCTATCCGAGACTACTGTGTCGAAAGCAAGGGTATGGGTTAGTTATAGAACCTCTTTTTCGTATAGGTGAAATTAGGGGCTGGCCAGCCATCAAGTGGCAGAATGTATTATGTGGAGCGTATTCAAGGGCATACGCATTTTATCAATCTCCCAAGGTACTGTTGATGGCAGGCAGAAACAAGCTACAGCTAAACCTTGAAGGGCTTATAGCTGAAGAAGATCCACCGATGGATATGCTCTTTGCTCGCTATAATGGAAAAAAGTTTTACTTCTCTTATTTCGCAGGACAGTTGAGTTCGGAAAAAGCTACTGATTCAAGCTACTATTATGAACTAGGCAAACTTTACAACAGGTTTATTTCTGGCCATTCACTTGAATATAGAAGTACTAATTTTTCGGCTTCCTTCTCAGAGGTCGTAGTGTATTTCTCGAGAACTAATTTCCCAGATCTATATTTCCTAAACCCTTTTATGCTTTACCACCCAAGAGTTTTAGATGATACGGAGGGAGGAGAACACAACACATTCTGGATTATCGCAGGTAATTATTGGGGTAAAAGGTATTCGACCCATTTAGAGTTCCTCGTAGATGACTTCCATCTTCCTGACCCAGATCAATGGGCTCCACATAAACTTGCATGGATATTTAAATCTTATATAATAGATTTTCCGCTTAACAGCACCGTGTCAGGTATCTCATATACAGGTGCAACACGGTGGACATATACACATGGCTTGAGTCTTCTATATTACAATAACAAGCGGGAAGTAATGGGCGTTTTAAATGAAAACGACTTTGATAAAGTTGAGGTATTTACAAGAAAGCATCTAAGCAAAAGTCTTGATATTAAAGGGAATTTAAACTTTAAACGGAAAGGCGAAGGGAGCGTCAGTGATAGAGACATTTATTGGGAAAGAGGCATTGATTACCCTCAGGATTATTTTCTGACAGGGATTGTGGAGCAGAGATTTGGGCCAGGAATAGAATTTTATGTGCATAATCCAAGAATTTCTCTAAGATTGTATACCGAGTATGATTGGATTAGAAATAGATCCCACGTAGAAGGGGCGGTGGGAAAAGAACTTCGTGTAGAGTTTTCAGGAAATTTTGGATTGTGGTGAATAGCTTTTAATTAATGTACTCGTTCGACTTCTGAGTCAATACCTTAATAGTCTTACACTTGCTTATATAGTGGTACCCTCCTTCCAATAAGTATATGTGCGGGATAATTTAAACGAAGATATTCAATGTGTAAAGCTTTTCGGGTTCAATTGTTGCCGTTGCCTTTGAGTTCCTATCCTTGGGTGTCCAAGAAGATGTGCTTGCATTTACCAAAGTGTTTAATTCTCTTGAAGTGCAGAATTTGTCTTCGGGATGGCTTAAAAGTATCGCTAATCCCATAATAGTTCAATTGTAAGTCCATCGGTTTGAGATTACACTTAAGATAATGAAAGGTAGACTCTTAGCGGTTTTCCTTCTAAATTTGTGTATCACTGTTGCCGAGATACTTGGTGGTATCTTTTCAAGGAGTTATGCTCTATTTTCGGATGCACTCCACAATCTCCAGGATGCTTTGTCCCAGCTATTTTCGCTTTTGGCGATTTATTTGTCGGAAAAGGGCAGGACACGAACGTACACCTTTGGCTTTAAGAGATATGAAATCCTCGTAGCGATTTTGAACGGAGGTATCATACTCATCCTTTCAGCCCTTATGATATACAAAGGTATAGTGAGGGCAATAAACCCGGAAATAATCAAGTTTTCCATCCTTCTGCCTGTCAGTATCATTGGACTTGTTGCAAACGTAGTATCCGTTATGTTGCTCCACCGACATGCTTCTAAGAGCCTTAATATAAAATCTACATACCTTCACCTCTTGAGCGACGCCCTTTCATCGGTGGCTGTTGTAGTAGGTGCCATTGTGATGAAGGTGTTTCACTTTTACAGCCTCGATGGTATTCTTACAATTTTAATAGGGCTACTCATTCTCAGAGAGTCTATTAAAGTGGTAGTGGAATCGCTCAAGATCATTCTTCAAGCATCACCTTTCCCTGTGGATGAAGGTTATCTCTTAGAGCTCCTTAAGGGCATTGATGGGGTGAAGGGAATTCACCATGTGCATGTATGGAGTCTAAAAGATGGTGAAACCCACCTCGAAGCCCATCTTGAGGTGGAGGACATGATGGTAGGCAGGTCTCAAGAAATCGTAAGAAAGGCTTCAGAACTATTGAAAGATAAGATGAACATAAACCACATTACCCTTCAGCTTGAATCAGGTTTTTGTAATAATGCCGAGTGTTCAGATTAGAAAATATCCTTAAGTGCGTAGATAGAGTGCGGCTAAAGCCCCAGGTGCACTTACTGTTTCCCTAAAACTTGTGATATTTTTTGCGAAGTGAATTTCACATTATAATTTTTGTATGCATGAAAATAAATTTTTCTGGTTAGCATTTATCATTCTCTTTCATTCAATTAATGCCCAGGAGCTTTGCATTAATGGGAGCTTCGAAGAGTGGGCATCAGGCGTACCCACAGGTTGGCAAAAGGAATCCGGTATCAACCTCACGCAGAGCACCGACCCTGTTTATCACGGTTCATACAGCGTTGGACTTCAGGCAACGAGTTCGTCTAATAGCGGAATATTTCAAGATATTCTGGTTCAGCCAGGTGACTCTTATGTTTTCAAAGTCTCGCTTTATGGCGTTTTTGGAACTGGTACTGAGGGAATCGGGTTTTTAATTTCGTGGTATGATAGTACGGAACTTTTTATATCTTCAACATCTAATGTGTACAATAGTTCTCAAAATGTCTGGGAAACAGATTCTGCTATAGTGAAAGCTCCTCAAAATGCTCACTTTGCACGTTTAAGAATTAGATGTTATGCGAATGGGGCACTGGGTGGATATTGTGATTGTGCTTCATTTTACAATGTAAATGCACCTCCAGAGGGTAGTCCTCCGCAATTTCTCTATATTACAAGGGTTCCTGAATTTCCTTTGCCCGAAGAGTCAATGGATATTTTAGCTTGCGTTTATGATGCCGATGGTGATCTTTCCGCCTGCAGTTTATTCTATAGTATTAACTACGCTACTTGGCTGGCATTGTCTCCAGACACGGCTAATGATTCTTCTTATTTCTTTCATATTGGTGGTCAGTCCGCAGGTTCTTTTGTAAGATATTATCTGCTTGCAGCGGATTATGGAGGACATGTTGTCTATTCGGATACCTTTGTTTTGCAGATCGGAGGTTTCTCGTTTACAGCCTATTTTGAAGAACAAGATCTCATCGAGAGGCTTTGCGAATTTATAAGTGGTGCAACTTATTCCCTTGACATTGCATTGTACGAGGTGTTTAACGAAGTAGTGGTGGATTCATTGATCGCAGCGAAAAATAGGGGGGTTCGTATCCGAATTATTACCGATTCAAGTTATTACGATAGGGAGGAGGTTCAGGAGCTTATTAGTGCAGGAATACCCGTGATCCATGAAGGTGTAGGACAAAACTCTACATCTCACATAATGCACAATAAATTTATAGTCCGAGATTTCTGCGACACCGACCCATCAAATGATTTTGTATGGACGGGTAGTTTCAACGCAGGAGATTTCATACATATTGACAACGGTATAATTTTGAGAAGTTCTGAAGTTGCTGGCGCGTATAATGATGAATTTATCCAGATGTGGGGTGGGAATACCGACGAACCTGATTCATTAGAGGCACGTACAGGGGCAAGGAAACATGATGTCCTCAACACCCACGTCTTTGCGAGTGGTAATGATTCCGTGTGGGTGTACTTTTCTCCTCAGGACAATCCTATTGTTTATGTGTGTGAGTTTGCATCGAGGGCGAGGTCTTCTATTGCTTATCTGATATACAGCTTCACAAGAGACGACTTGAAGGATAGCTTAATTGCACTCCATAACCGTGGAATCTGGGTTGGTGGTGTCCATGAAGACAATTCAGGAATAAATCCGGTATTTACAGACTTAGAGAATGCAGGTGTTGATGTCCACTGGGCTTATATATCTCCTCCATATAATCTTCTCCACGCCAAAGTGATGATCGTCGATACGGAATACGTTATTACAGGTTCTATGAATTGGTCAAATAATGGAACCGATGAAAATGATGAGAATTTAGTAATTATAAAAAATGATTTCATCGCGAGACAGTATTGGGATTGGTTCAAAATGCACTTTGAAGAGGCAGGAGGGCAGCTGGGAGTTTTTGACGACGAAGTGCAGCCGAGGTTTATTGCCGCCCCTAATCCTTTTGTTCATAGAGTGAATTTCCCCCAATCCCATCTAAAGATATACGATGCTACGGGGAGGCTTGTAAGAGACCTTGGGGAGCTTCGCTATTGGGATGGGAAGGACTCAATGGGAAATATGGTAAAATCTGGCGTCTATTTTGTGGAAGATGGGAAAAACCATTATATCGGAAAGATTGTAAAGGTAAGGTGAAGCACAGCAAAGAGTTGTGTTTTTTTCAGCTTAGAAGGGCAGAGATTACGCCTGTTAAGAATATCCCGTCAAAAACGCCCGCCCCTCCAATGCTGACGAAGGTGCTCTCGAGTTTCTTAATCTTATCAAGGTTTAGAAGATCGGCACCTATAAGCACACCAAGGGTTCCAGTAACGTAGGCACAAGCAGCCGGCTGCTCGGGATAGAAGATGTATGCGAGTAAAACCGCAACGATAGGTGGTATAAAGGCTGGCATAACAAACCCCCTCCCAGGTACAACTCTGGTTAGAGCCTTTGAAATGATGACCATAATTAGTATAGGTAAAATGCAATTGCCAATGCCGATTTGGGCTAGAAGGTAAATTGACACTATAACTGGAATTATTGCACCACCGAGATTTATAGCAACAGTAGTTTGCTGCACCATTGGAATAGAATACCAGAAGGACCTTTTAATGCTATAGTTTTCCTGTCTCGCCAGTGGTATATTAACAAAGCTTCCCACAAAAGTTAAGATGTAGATCAGCATTGCCATCCATGGGGAGATACCTACTTTACTCAATGCAAAAGGTATAGCCCCGAAGATCCAGAGTGTGAAGAACACCCCGGTGAAAACGATGAAACCAATCAGTAAAAGGATACCAAAGGGGATAAAGATCATAGATTATTCTCCTTTTTTTTCATATAAGCATCTGGTAGTTTTATATAAAATGGCTCTGCAGCTCTCGGGTCTTCCGGCTGCAGTCCTTCGGACATCTTTGAAAATGCCCTAAAAAGGGTTTCGGCATCGGGAAATTCGGAAAATACTTCCAGCACGTAGTCAGGGTATAGCTCGCGAAGTTCATCAATTTTTGCGACGGAATAATTGCTTTCTCGCTTTCCATTCTTGTATGTTGCGTAAAACACTTCCCCTTTCTGGGCAGGAAGGCACGGTATGTAAAGGGCTTCTTCTTTCAACGAGGCAAGTACATCCAGGGAGTTCAATGTAAAAAGCCTATAGTCTGGGTTTTTTAAATAGAAGGCTTTTGCAAGGGCGTAGCCGATTCTGAGACTGGTGAAAAGGCCAGGGCCTTCGTAGATGACTATCTGTTTTAACTCGGAGTGCGAAGAATTATGCATTTTTAACAGTAAATCGAGCATCTTGATGAGATTTTCCTGATGGGAATACTTCATATAGGATTTTAAAAAGTAAATGGGTTTATCCCCATCCGCAAGCAGCATAGAGGGGAATGCCGATAAATTTCCTAAACAAAGAGTTAGCATTCTAAAAATTTATTCTTGCGGTAAGGCTCCCGAAAGCGTAGCTATATTTCTGCAGCGAACGATTCCTCCGCCAGATCTTTGAGACCGACTTGAGAGAGTTTAGCTTTTGTGGGTACACCTTCTCTCGACCATCCACGAGTCAGGTAGTATTCATCGAGCATCCTGTTGAGTTCTTCTTCGGACACGTATAACCCCTTTGAAGGTCCTGCGACTATTGGAGCATTGGAGACTTTCCATGGCAGGTGATCGTCTTTACGGGAAAAGCCCTCTCTTATGTTGAACATCTTCGTAATGTTATATATTCTCTCACCTGTGACCCAGAGCTCTTCTTCGCTTATATCCCACCCTGTAACGGCTTTGAACATCTCTGGGAATGCTTCTATGAAGAACATGTGCCTTGAGAACTTACATGCCCCTGTGGCATCGTAAATAGCCATGAGATCTTCAAGGGTTTTAATTTCGAAGCCCTTCCACTCAGCCTTTGTGCGGTCGACCCCCTTTATCTTCCACCAACCCCCCGTCAGCTCTACACCATATGCACCACCTGTTAGATGACACCCGCCCCTCGTTGATACTGAAAAGGCAAGAGCGACGCCTTTGAGACCTCTTATATCGTAAGCGGGGAGTTCGAGCCCCTTTATATGGATTGCATATTTCCATGAATCCTTGCCGAGCTTTTCAGAAGCTTCCTTTGAACCGTTGAAGAGGAGTTCACCAAGTTTCCCCTCTCTTTTACCCATCATTTCAATAGCTTTAACCGCAGCATCATCATTTCCAAACCTTAAGTCCAGCCCACCGGTATCTTCTTTAGTCAAGAGGCCTTTCTCGTAGCATTCCATAGCCCATGCCAGGGTGACTCCAGCCGAAATGGCATCGAGACCATATTCATCGCACAACTTGTTCATTTTAGCCACTGCACCAATGTCATCTATCCCGAGGTCTCCCCCAAGAGAATAAAGGATCTCATACTCAATGCCTTCCACTTCAGTACCGGCATATTTTCCGTCGGTAATCTTGAGGTACCTGCCACATGGCTTAGTGCAGTGAGGGCATGGTCTATTTTTTACAGTGTACTTTGGTGCCCAATAGTAGGGATCGAGGTGTGACTTTTCGCCTTCCTTGAGGTTGTCGTAAACCGGCATATAACTGTATTTCCAGTTCAGTGCTGGGAAAGTACCCCTTTCCTTATTTACCCATTCGTAGAATTCGCCGCTTCCATATTTTACATCTGCTTCAGTGGCAGGGTGGTCTTTTAAGATTTTTCCCCATTTAATAATGAGTTCCCTTAAGTGGGATTTATTGTAATATTCAATTTCCTTTGTTCCCTTTACAGCTATTGCCTTGAGGTTTTTGGAACCCATCACCGCGCCACCGCCGCCCCTCGCTGCTTGCCGTTCTTCAAAATCTATTTCTGATATTTTGGATAGCTTTTCACCAGCGGGACCGATTACTCCTGTTCTCACTTTACCGTGCATCTCTTGAAGTTTCTTGTGGGTTTCAGTTGTAAGCATGCCCCAGAGCTCTGATGCATCTCTTATCTCTACTTTGTCATCTTCGATAAGAATATAGCAGGGTTTTTCAGATTTTCCTTCGATGATAATAGAGTCATATCCTGCTTTTTTTAGTTCTTCGCCGAGATATGCACCAACCATAGCCCTTCCATAGCCACCTGTTAATGGTGATTTAAAATTAAGAGCGGTCTTGGACATCGTTGGTAAGCCTGAGGCAACAAAAGCTCCAGGTGTTATAATAAGTTTGTTATCAGGGCCAAGGGGATCGGCTTTTGCAGGAACTTCATTGTACAGTATTCTGGCTCCAAATCCCACACCACCTAAATATCTACGCGCCATCTCCTCGCTAAGAGCCTCTATTTTGATTTCTTTTTTTGTTAAATTTACTCTTAAAACCCTACCTGCATAACCCTTCATTCGTTATACCTCCTTGTGCTATCATATATTATAATGAATTTTGTAAGAGACTTCAAGGAGGGAAAAATAGCGCCATGCCAGCTAAAGTTGAAGGTAAAGCATTATTCTCGGTTTTGCTTGGCAGTTTGAGATAACTCTAAAATGAGGTGTCTTTGATTATTTCTCACACTTATCCTTTGAATGCTCAGGTTTTAAGAAGAAGTGTATGTATAACGATCGGAGAACGGAAGTGTTATGCTTGAACTGTGTTGGTATTTTTGGCGAGTGTAGCTCCGAGCGAAGAGATGTTGAGCAAGCGGTGGTGGTGAAGGTGTCCATTGGTCAGATGGTGAGGTTTGTTTAAACCCCTGTTCTGTGAGTGATACTGTGAAACTACACGGAATACTTTGTCCCTTTCACATTTCAGAAAGATGCTGCGGTGACTCCAATTAGGTTAGTGATAATGTTTATATTTAATTTTATCTTTTGGAGACTCGCATAGCATTAACATATACATAGGCATTTAGAATCCAGTCCAGTATCCTACAACTCCCCCTTCTGGCTACCAGTAGTTTTACGTTGTTCCATTAACATCCCTTTGTTTTAGTTTTGGGTTTGTATTTTATTGGATTCTTGATAAATCAATTTGTTTCCTTGAAAATTGGTAATCTTCCGCTTAAAATATAGCCATGCCAGATAAAGAAGTTCCCATATCTCATATTCACGAAATGTTTAAAAAAGGCGAACTTACCCCTGTAGAGCTCGTGGAGAGGTATCTTGATAGGATAAAGAAGTCCTTTGCGATTACGAATAGTTTTATTAAAGTATTTGATGAATATGCTCTGGAGCGCGCAAGAGAGCTTGAAGCCAAAATTCATAAATATGAGGAGCTGCCTCTACTTTTTGGAATTCCCGTAGGCATTAAAGATAACATAAATGTGAAAGGTTTTGCTACAACTTGCGCCTCACGGATCTTATCGGGCTACAAATCCCTTTACAATGCTACAGTTACTGATAAAATTTTAGAGCAGGGTGGAGTAGTTATGGGCAAGCTGAATATGGACGAGTTTGCGATGGGAGCGCTGGGAAATTATTCCTTTTATGGCCCTGTTAGAAATCCCCATAATCCAGAGTTTTTAGCTGGTGGCTCTTCGAGTGGTGCTGCAGCCAGCGTGGCTGCAGGTGAGGTAAAGGTATCTCTGGGCTCTGATACGGGAGGTTCCATAAGGTTGCCAGCTTCCTTTTGCGGTGTTTTTGGCTTAAAGCCGACTTATGGGAGGGTTTCAAGGTATGGGCTTGTAGCTTTTGCCTCCTCTCTCGATCAGATTGGACCTCTGGCGGGGAATGTGGAGGATCTTGCCAGGGCTTATGTGTCCATTGCAGGTTATGATCCTCTGGATTCCACCTCAGTAGATATCGAGCAACATCACCTTTCAGGATTGATGAAGGAAATTACTCCAGATGATATGGTACTTGGATATCCCGATATCGTTGAGAATGCACGTATGGATCAAGAAGTAAAGGAAAGTTTTTTTAATCTACTTTCAGAACTTACGAACGTTGGGTTCAGGGTAAAGAAGGTCTCTCTTCCCCACATTGCATACTCCGTTGAAGTGTATCAATTGATTTCAACCTCCGAGGCATCTTCAAATCTTGCCAGGTACGATGGCATCAGGTATGGATTTAGATTTCGCGGAACCGATCTTGAAAAGGTTTATAATAAGACAAGGGGTGAGGGATTCGGCGAAGAAGTGAAGAGAAGGATCCTCCTTGGGACGTTTGCCCTTTCCCATGGATACTATGATGAATACTATTTAAAAGCATTGAAGGTGCGGAGGCTCATAAAGAATGATTTGGATGAGTCTTTTCACGATGCAGATCTTTTAATATTGCCGGTTTCTCCATTTCCTGCACCGAGGCTTGATGAAGAAAAGGATCCCATAAGCCTTTACTACCTCGACCTCTTTACAATACCCTCAAACCTTGGTGGGAACCCTTCTATGGCGATCCCTTGGGGGAAAACCCATGATAACCTTCCCCTGGGTTTTCAGATCGTATCTCCATTGTGGAGAGAAGACCTTCTATTTAACTTTGCTACTTACTTCGAAAAGTATTTTATTTAGGCTTTGAGATAATTACCGGCTTTTGAATTCGCTCGCTCTTTCCTGCCGGTGTAGTGTATTCAAGAAGTATGATGTAGAGACCTGAGGGTAACATGGATTCCTTCTCATCGGTACCTCTCCATTCAGCGGCAAATGGAACAGTTCTACCCATTGCAATGGTCTTGACGAGCTTACCTGAACCGTTAAATATCTTCAGATTGTAAATTGCATTTGAGGGACCACTAACTTCGAGCCTGAGCGCTTCACCAAGGTATGGAGAGAAGACATTGGGGCTTATCGTTAGGTTTACTTCGGCAGCCTGGGCTGGCTGCACCTGGATTACATCTTCCTGAAATCTTGGGAGGATCTGATAGCCTGAATTATAAGGGGCTGTGGCATCGTACTGTCCCACGACCCCGGTGATGCGATACACATTTCCCCTTAAAACATTAGAAATATCTACCCCTGTGGTATTGTATACATAAATGTCGATTGGAATTAAGCCATTGTACAAAGTAAAAGCTCTTCCAGAACCGGACATGTAAGGCTCATTGCCACAAGTCCCCTCTATGGTTACAAGTAAACCCTCTAGTGCCTCACCGACGCTTGTTCCTTGAGGCACTAACGTAGGATCTACGGCGTAACCTTGCCCGAGGAGTACCAGGTCAGCCGTGGAGCTCGGAGCGATTTCTGTAAGTCCATTGTATTGGAGGATTGTGCCTTTTACCCTTACCAAGTCACCTTCGTTAAAATCTACGTAAGAGCCGGAGTAATATACGTTGATGCCACCGGTTTCATCCTGTATGTACATAGAAGTTCTTGTGGTTGAGAATATTCTTGGAGGAGCTGTCACAACACCAATTACTGAAAACCGTTGATTTAAGAATTCAGGGGTGTATCCATCAGGACCATTTCGCCGTGCGTGCTCTATGGGGTAAGCAACATAGAGAGTGGGATTTGTGAGCACGGGTGAGCGAAAGCCGCCGGAATCGACAGAGGTTTTTATAAGAAAGGTAATTGCTTCAACGTTATTCTGGGGTTGAAGTCCTATGAGTACGATAGTATCTTCAACTAATTCTATTCCCCCGGAAATGCAAAGGTGAAAACCTGATGAATCTCTGTAAAATGAATCAACGAAGGGATGAGTAAATCCTGCACCTTCAAAACTAAAGGTGTCAACTATTGCTCCCGTAGCAGTAAGTTCTATGCTCCTTATAGGGCTGTAGGGAGATGAAATGAGGAGGCTTATGTTGCTTGTAGAATCATAATAGATGTACGGTGGCTCCAATGTGAAAATCCCAGCACCGTCTCCCTTTGCTATTATGTCTCTCGTACTTCTCGGTTGAATGTTATAATACGCATCAAACTGGTAGACACATCCTCTAATGTCTATTTTGCCACGGGGAATAGGCTTGTAAGCCAAATCTGTCGTAGATGCGACATATATTCTATATTCTCTGTTTAAGGAATCCTTGAATACAAGAGCACTGTCTGGCACGAAGTACGTCGTTCCAGCAGGTGGTGTAAGCTCGAAGGTTTTAACTAGAGTTCCTTCATGGATTTCCTGTGGTGGAAAGCTCAGGCTTTCAGCCTCCACTAGGGATGCTCCGAAAGATGCAAGAAGTGTTGCAGAGTAGAGCTGCGAAGAATTTCTATATTCACTATATTGCCCCTGTAATTTTACCAGGGTGTTGGGACTCAATGATGGGCCCCTATAAACAATTATTCCACCTGTCGAGTCCTGCACATATGTTCTGTCACCTATAACTCCAGAAACAGTACCCTTTATCATAACGGTGCGCCCCGAGAGAAACGTGTTTGTGATAGGGTTGTGGAAGTATCTTAGCTTTATGGTGGTGTCTGGCATAGCAATGAAGAAGGAGGGTGGTGAGGCAATAGTACCCACAGAGTCCGCCGTCCCGGTTAAAATCTGAATTTGGGTTAGCCCCTCCTGAATAAAATTGATGTTATTCAGGACTATACTTCCGGTTCTTGTAGAATCTATTGCGCAGCCGAGTATTGTGATAGTATCCTGAGAAACCGACCACGTTGCATCTCTGAAGCCTGCTCCTCTAAGGGTAATACTCCTGGTCCATTCATAATAATCCCTGGGCAGTATTGCTTTAACTTGTCGTATCGTTCCAAACGTATTCGTAAGTTGAATCTCAACCTGTATTGAAGTGTTCTCAGGCACGATAGTGGGTGTGATCGTTGCACTCCCTCCCCCGATTATGCTCACTACATTAATCATCGGAGGGTCTGGATTTAGTTTGAAAGATGATTGGGAGAGGGTGAGAACATTGAAAGGGTATTCACCTGGTGTATTGGGTGCATGAACCCCTGTAATCTGTAAAGTACCATTCTTGCCCGTTTCAATTTCCGCATTTTCAATTAGAATAGTGTCTAAAATTGTTCTGGCTACTGCATTCTGGAACCCTTCTCCTGAAAGGAGCACATTACCACTGAAGGAAAAATTGGAAGGGATTACTACTTTTATGCTCTGCAACCTAAAAGGTGATGAGGGTTCAACGTTCAAAAATAGATCTGCTTGGTCTCCGGAAGCAATTATCCCGTTTTCGAAATAAAAGTAGCCTGTTCCGTCTCCATCGAATATTATATCTTGGTTTCGCCTTGGTTCTATCTTAAAAACATCATAGGAATAATCAACGACCCCTATGATTGAATAAATGAAGTCATTCAGGTTTGGACTGTATGAGTACCCTGCAGCGTCGTCAACACGTACTATACCACCCTGTGGGTCCTGTATTTCCCATTCTCCATACCCCAGGTTATTATTGGTGACTGTGACACTGTCCACTCTTATAAGTACACCTTCGTAGGGTTCACTACCTGCTTCACTGCAAGTAACCTTTAGTGCTTTTGGAATTCTTGCACCTTTTTTAAGTATGACAAGGTCACTTTGGGAACTAAGGTTTATCTCGGTTCTATTGTAATACTCTGAGACCCTTCCTGTAACCTGTACCGAGTCTCCCCGGTCAAGGGTTATTGAAAGTGAGCCTGTATATACAAAGATCGCGTGCCATGGAGATTCTGCATCCTGTATAAAAAATCCCTGAAGAGACCTCACCCAATCCTGTGGGGTCGCTGTAACAACTCCAATAGTCGTAACTGTTCTATTTATGTACGGTGAGCTCGTTGCGTATCCCTGTATGGAGTCAATGGGAACTACCTGGGCACTGAGGAATGACACACTAACCATAATAAGCATTATAAAGAATTTCTTCATCCTCTTCTTTTCCTCCTTTTTGATACAATAAACACACTTATCACTACGATAATACTAATTATAATGATAAAATCTCCGAACTTTGTGTAAAGGGTCTCAGAATACCGAATTCCAATGGTGTCTGCAATGTATCCCCACTCAAAAAGGCCAATAGAAGTCATTACTCGGCCTTTTGGGTCAATAATCGCTGAAATTCCAGTTTTTGCCGATCTTGCGATATATTTGTCCGATTCGATTGCCCTAAATCTGAGGAGTTCAAAGTGCTCTTTTGGTCCAAGAGACTTACCATACCACCCGTCACTCGTAATATTTACGAGGAAACCTGCACCTTTCTTAGAATAATCCCTCGTGATATAAGGAAAAATAGACTCAAAGCATATGAGAGTTCCGAATGGTATATTCCCGACCTTAAGTAGTACAGTAGAATCTCCAGGTGAAAAGTCTCCCTGCCCGAAATCGATATGCCTTAGGATTTCAATTTTGTTTTCATAAGGTAGCCATTCGCCAAAGGGAACGAGGTGAACTTTGTTATACTGGCTTATGATGCTATCACCATAAACGAGGAAAGCAGTGTTGTAAACTTTCCTTTTTCCATTTAGGTCAACATCGCTGCTCCCGAGTAGAACTGGAGCTTTGGTCTTGGCAGACAAAGAATTAATTATTGTTTGAGATTTTTTGGAATACCTAAAATATCCAGGTAGCCCCGATTCCGGCAATATTACAAGGTCAAATGTATCATCGACTTCCGATATGAGCTTATCGTATGACCTCGATGTCTCAAGCCATTCCGAATAGTCTTCTTCTCTTGGCAAGATATTTGGTTGAAATATGAGAACTTTTAAATTTCCAGAATTACTTTCATCTCTATGATATAGCCATGCGCCGCTGATGTGTGAGACAATTAGTAATAATACAAAACTTGCGAGGAACTTCTTTTTGCTGGTTTCCCAGAACTCAAAGAAAAGCAGATTACATAGTAAAATAAGAAAACCTGTAAAGTAGATGCCGCCAACTGCATTTAACATTCTGAAATATCGGTTTTCAAGCTGAGAATATGCAATAGTAACCCACGGGAATCCGAGGTACGTGATACCCCGAAGATATTCCAGGATAGTCCAGACGGCTGGGAATAGAATGAACCTACTTTGATTTTTTAATGTTAGAAAGGGTAGGGCATTGAAGAAAGAAAGGTAGAGGGGCAAAATAAGGAGTCCAGCGACAAGCCAAGGCTTAGATGAAGGGTCAACCTCCATATTCAAGATCCACCCGGTATGGTAAATCCAAAAAACATAGAAAAACAGAATCGCTATGAGGAAGGTTCTATTTTTAGTCAGGTCCCTGGTTGCCATGAACAGGGGGACCAGAGAGATGAACGCGAGAGGGTATATTTTTAATGGAGGAAAGGAACAGAAGTATAATATGAAGGATATAAAAATTAGCAGGAATCTTTGCATAAAACTTTTGGATGCCCCCTTTTAGGGGGCATCCAAAAAGAACTGTTTACTTTTGAATTTCGTCCCTTCTTAAAATGGAATTGTCAAAAGAGACTTCTCTAAACATCACTTGCATCTCGACAAACTTTTGAAGGGTTCTATTTATTTCAGTCAAGTCACTGATTTCACTATATTTTTCATATGTTGGTAGGTTAATTGAAAAGGTATCTTCCCCAAGGTCAAGATACTTTCTTAGGATACGCTCTGCAGCTTGCGGGTCCTTTCTAATGAAATTTATTGCTTCACTTAAGCTTTCTACGAGTCTTGCAACACCGTCTTTATTGAGCTGCACATTTACTCTGGAGGTATAGCCGACTCCAAACATCATCGGATTTATTACTCGCTTTTCAAGGAATCCATCTTCTATCACATTTACAAGGTTATGTTTAATGAGATAGGTCCTCAAGGGCTCGGTAACAACCATTGCATCAACAAAGCGAAGAGTGTTTTCATCTTTCATCTCGGCAAATGTATATGGCATCAGATTATAGTTTTCTTCAGGTACCCTTTCACTGGCCATAATATATCGAATCATGTCCATCTGTCTTGTATCCCTGAGATAACCTATCCTTGTGCCTCTCTTTGTAAGGTCCCGGAATGTTCTTATATTTTTGTTTTTGGGAGACACCAGTGCTGATTGAGGGCTGGTTACTGACGCTTTAACATTGTATATAATCCTGTATATCTCAGGGCTTGCAGAGGCCTTGAGAGCAAACTGATCCCAGGATGTTCCGAAGCCTGCGCCCATTGCTCCTCTTCCAACTTGTTCGACTTCATCACCAGGTCTTCCCACCTCTACGAGATTGACCTTTAATTTGAGAGAGTCGAAATAACCATTTTCCTGAGCCACAAACAGGGGAAGTGAATTTATATTTTTGTTGTATACAATTGAGATTTCTTTAACCCTCCCAGCTTGAATCCGTGGATATGATAGAATGAAGACCAGAACTACAAACAATAGGATATTTACTATTATAAGCACCTTCCTCATTTTGCCTCCTTATCATTTTAAAAATTATAAATCATCTGTCAATTTCAGTCAAAACTCAAATACTGACCCTTCCTTAGTGTCTTTAATCTTAAATCCCAATTGTTCAAGTTTTTCTCTTATCTCATCAGCAAGTTGAAAATGCTTATTTTTTCTTAATCGCTGCCTTACGTCAAGGATCACTTCCATTAATTCTTTGATTAAATCTACTTCGGGTTTTTTCGTGGATAGATTTGATATGTTAAATCCGAGCACTTCAAGGAGTAAGAGCAAAGTGGACTTTTCTTCTGTTGGAATTTCCCCGTTTGCAAGTTTCTGGTTGCCTTCTCTTATAAGGTCGAAGATTAGGCTAACGGCAGCTGGTGTGTTGAGGTCGTCATCCATAAACCTCTGAAATTTTTCTACATAATTTTTATTTACTACGCCATTTTCAATTGAAGGGGTAGATTCAAGGAAATTTTTTATTCTATAGAGAGCCCTTTCTGCTTCGTCGAGATACTCCTGCATATATTCTGCGGGTGACCTATAATGTTTCTGGAGGATGAAAAGCCTAATAGATTCTGGAGAGTATTGTTCGAGTAGTTCTTTTGCTGCAAAATAGAGCCCTGTAGATTTTGACATTTTTTCGCCTTTAAGAAGCATCGGGGCGGAATGTATCCAATATCTTACGAATTGTACATTATGGGCTGCCTCTGCTTGTGCTATCTCATCTTCATGATGGGGAAAGATTAGGTCTTGACCACCCATATGTATATCAAAGGGTTGTCCGAGGAAATGGGCGGACATCACTGAGCACTCTATGTGCCATCCCGGCCTTCCCTTCCCCCACGGTGAATACCAGTAAGGTTCCCCCTCTTTTTGGGCTTTCCATAAAGCGAAGTCAAAGGGATTCTTTTTACCAGGATCGGATTCTACCCTAAACGATTCTTTTAGGTCTTCAAGGTTTTTACCTGACAATTTTCCATAACCTTCGAACTTTGATACCTCAAAGTAAACACTTCCACCGCTTTCGTAAGCGAATCCCTTTTCTATGAGAAGTTGAACCATTTCGATGATCTCTTCTACGAACTGGGTTGCCCTGGGATAATAAGTCGCTGGTTTTATATTCAGTTTCTGGGCAGATTCTAAGTATTCATTTTCATTCTTATCACCCAGTGCCCGCCAGTCTATCCCTTCTTTTCTTGATTTTTCGATGATCTTGTCGTCAATGTCGGTGAAGTTCTGAATATAAGTGATCTCAAACCCTTTATACTCTAAATACCTCCTAAGTACATCGCCAAAGAGGAAGGTCCTCATATGGCCAAGGTGTGGCCTATCCTGAACGGTCATACCGCACATGTAAATACCCACTCGGGATTCGTTAATCGGAGAAAAAATTTCATAATCCTTCTTTAGGGTATTATATACTCTTAGAGGCATTGGATTATTTTAAATGGAAGGAGCTGTTTGGTCAAAAGCAGACTAAACTAAAATGTATTCTAATCAGTACTCTGTAACTATTTGTTGACATAAAAGATTTTGCTGCGTGCTGGATGGATAAGCTTAGTTAAGTCATATCCTTGATGGAACGCAAACTTGTTTATATACTTCTATTATGGTAAAGAGGATTGATCAAATTCGGAAAGATTTTCCCATATTAGAAGTAGAGATCAACGGTAAGCCTCTGGTTTACCTTGATAATACAGCCACTTCTCAAAGGCCTGTTCAGGTGATTGATGCTATTGCGGAGTTTTACAAGAAATACAATGCAAATATTCATAGAGCGCTTCACACCCTTTCTAATGTGGCTACAGAACTCTATGAGAATGCTCATATGAAGGTTCAAAAATTTATAAATGCCAAAGATTGGAGAGAGATTATCTTCACGCGCAACACTACCGAATCTATTAATCTTGTGAGCCATTCCCTTTCTTATACTTTAAAGCCCGGAGATGAAATAGTGACTACTATATCTGAACATCATTCTAACATTTTGCCATGGCAGATGCTGAGAGATCATTTCGGAATCGTTTTAAAATATGCAAGGATAAATCAAGATGGGTCTCTGGATTTAAACCATCTCAGCGAGCTCACTACCGAAAAAACCAGGGTGGTTGCCGTAAACCAAGTGTCCAACGTCCTTGGGCTTATAAATCCTGTCAAGGAGATTGTTAGAATTGCCCACGAGAAAGGATCTTTAGTCCTCATAGACGCTGCCCAGAGTGCCCCGCACATTAGACTGGATGTCCAGGATATTGATGCAGACTTCCTCGCTTTTTCAGGCCATAAAATGCTTGGTCCCACGGGCATTGGTGTCCTCTATGGTAAAAAGGAGCTTTTAGATTCCATGGAACCCTTTCTCCGTGGCGGAGATATGATAAGAAAGGTTACCCTTGAGAATGCTCTGTGGAATGAACTTCCATGGAAATTTGAAGCAGGAACCTCAAATTTCGCTGATGGGTATGCCTTTGGCGCTGCGATAGATTATCTCTCAGAGGTAGGACTTGATTGGATCGAAGAGCACGAAAAGGAGATTGTTAATTTCTTAATCCCGAAGCTTCTTGAAATTGACGGAATCCACATCTTAGGAACGAGATACGAGGACAAGATTGGCGTGATTTCCTTCTTTTTTGATGATATTTCCCCTGAGACCATAGGTTTTTTGCTAAACGAGGATGGAATTGCTGTGCGTACAGGTTGTCACTGTGCGCAACCCTTGCACGAATTTTATGGCATAAGGGGAACAGCGAGAGCCAGTTTCTACTTGTACAATACTGTGGAAGAGGCTGAATTTTTTGTTGACCGTCTTAGTAGTATAGTTAGGAAGGTTCGTTCGTAATGCTCTATGAAGATGCGGGCGTAAATATATCTAAAGGTGATTCCCTTGTAGAATTCATTAAGAACCGCTTAAAAAGTGGAAAGGAAAATATAGGCCCATTTTCAGCCATCGTGGAGTTAGGTAAAGTGTCAGAAAGGTATAAAGATGCTGTTCTTCTTGCATCGACTGATGGGATTGGCACCAAGATCAAACTGGCAATTGACTGGGACTATCTCAGCGGTCTCGGATACGATATTCTGGGGATGTGTGTAAATGATATTGCTGTACACGGTGCTGAACCTATTATGTTTTTGGATTATTTTGCTATGGGAAATCTGGACCTCGAAGTGGCAAGAAAGGTTATGGATTCCGTTGTAAAGGCGTGTGAGGAGTATGATTGCCCCTTAGTTGGAGGTGAAACTGCGGAACTACCAGGGCTTTTGAGGGAGAAGGAATTTGATATCGCCGGTTTTATTGTTGGGGTTCAAGAAAAGTCAAAAATTTCATCTCCTTCTATGGTGGCCCCTGGTGATATACTTTTTGGGCTGCCCTCTTCTGGAATCCACAGCAATGGATTTACACTGGTTAGGAAAATTATCGAGGTTGCCCATATTACTCCTTATACATTAATAGGTAAATGGAAAGCCCTTGATCTTATTCTTGCACCGACGAAGATTTATTGGAAGATTGCGCATAGCCTCTATGACAGATTTAAACTCCATGGTGCTGCACACATCACGGGTGGAGGGATTCCGGGTAATCTTACAAGGTGTCTCCCTCGTAATATAGATGCAACTATAGACCCTCAAAGCTGGGAGATACCTGAAGTTTTCAGATTTCTGCAAGAATTAGGGGATGTCCCAAATGACGAGATGTGGCGAGTCTTTAATATGGGCATCGGATTTATTTTTATAGTAGGGAAGCAAGATGCAGGAGAATTTGAGGATTTCCTGGCGCAACTTTGTGAGCCGTATTATATTATTGGTGAGTGTAAAGAAGGTAGTGGAAGAGTGATAATCAAGAGTTAACTTATGTTTACTCTTGGAGATTTTTAGAACTGATGTAAATTGTTTCGCGATCCGCTGTGGGAAACTTGGACTATAGCCACCGATTTGCCTTGTACCACTGAAGAGTCTCGAATAGACCCTCCATTAAATTGTAATCCGTTCTGAGCCCCGTTTCTCTGAAGGTGCGGGTAGGGTCACCAATCCAGTACTTCTCAGATAGTTCACGTGCCTTATCGCTATTTGCAATGGTTGGTTTGCCTGAAATCTTTGCAGCAAGTTCACTTAGTTTTAAGGCTGGCTTAAAAATTGCCTCAGGAATGCTTATTTTGATAACTGTTCTTTTCCCTAAGAGGGATTTTATAGATTCGATTACCTCGGAAAGGGAGTGGTACTCTGGGTCCGAGACAAAGTAAATTTTGTTGCGTATGAGGTTTTCCATTTCAAGGAATGCGATGATAAATTTAACCACGTCTTTCACGTACACCATATTTAAATATTTATCACCGTTGGGCATGGGGAAAATACCGTTCTTTACATACTTGAAAAACCTCAGGGTTTCTCTATCACCAGGTCCGTATACGGTGGCAAGTCTTAATATTATATAAGGGTATTCCAAGTGGTTTACGATGTAGTTTTCCGCCATAAGCTTTGACTTTCCATACCAGCTGACGGGCTCCGGAGGTTGCTCAACTCTTCTCGGTGTAAGTTCCTTCGATGGTCCTTGGGCACTCTGACTCGAGAGGTAGATAAACTTTTTAAAGACAGGAGGCTTAAATTGGTTTATGGCATCAACGAGGTTTTTTGTGGAGGTGTAGTTACCTCTTATGAAATCGTCCATCTTGATAGCTCTGATAGCACCTGCGCAGTGGACAATGGCTTCTATGCCATCAACAAATTCCTTCATAGATTCGGGACTATGAAAACTGCCTTGTACTTTTTCTACCTCTTCCCACGGGATCTTTTTACTACTATCCCTAACCAGCACCCGGACCTTATGGCCCTTCCGGAGTAGCTCTGGAACTAAGTTCTGACCTATAAACCCAGTACTCCCAGTTACAGCAATATTCATAAGTAAGTGGGCTAATTATATTCTTGCTGCTTTATAATTTCAACGTGCAGTACTTTACCTTTGATACTTCTGAATGGAAGGTTGTAGGCATAGATGAGAACGGATATGGTCCCCTCCTTGGGCCCCTCGTTGTGACAGGGGTTCTCCTGACTCTTTACGGTGCGGATCCCACTTCTGCTTCTGAAATTCAGACTTTCTCTTTTCCGATTCCGATAAGGGATAGTAAAGAGCTTTTCAGAAGGAGCCTTTCAAGTTATAGACTCGGGGAATCGGTTGTTATTACGATTTTAGAGGTAATAGGGAAAAGGGTCCCCACACTTTCGGCATTAATTCGCGAACTATCCATAAAACCTTTAGACCTTGAAGATTATGGCATCCAAGATGTTGCGCTTCCTGCATTTGGCGGAATTGTGAATAAGGATTTGATAGACTATTTTGAGAAGGCAGGGATTCACGTTGATGAAATTGTTGTAAATGTGATAATGCCTGACATTTTCAACAAAATTGTAGAGGATCTCGGGAACAAAGCCCTTATTGATTTTAAGGCATTTATGGAGGTTAAAGAGAAACTCAGGGCTTCCTGCTATTTGATGGGAAAAGTTGGCGGCACATCGCATTATGGCAGATTTTTTGAAATTTTTAACATAAAATATGAGATTCTGAAAGATTCATTTTCAAAATCCAGCTACAAACTTGAAAACGGCGAGTATGTCCATTTCATTTTACACGCTGATAGAGAATATCTGCCCGTTACTTTTGCTGGTATTGTGGGTAAATATGTAAGGGAACTCATAATGCTTTCCCTATCGCGGTCTCTGGGGTTTAACGCTGACATTCCTTACGCTTCAGGGTACTATCATGATAGTAAGACGTTTGAGATTGAGAGGATGCTGAAAGATAATATGAAGATTAAATGGGTTCGTTCGAGGTGAGGCCCATTTTGTTCAGAAAAAAATAATTATTTTATAAAAGTCCCACTTCCTTGTGTTTCTGTGCAATAGTACTTGCAAGTCTTTCAAGTTTTCCCATAGCCTCTTCATCAGGCATTCCTTTGAAACTAATGGGTTCAAAGAGCTCGCCTTTAAAGTTAGGGAAGAGGTTCTTGAGGTCTTCAATGGCTTTCCCGCCCCAGCCATAGGAGTTGATGATCCCGAGGAACTTTGTTTTAGGCCTCAAAAGGTTAGCAAGGAAGGTGTAGTAAATTGCAAGAGGGTGGGCGCTGGCGTGAACTGTTGGCGTTGCTACAATGATAGTAGCTGCGTCGATGAGCGCCATAGCTACTTCACCGGTGTCGGCAGTAGAAAGACTCACGGTTTTTACCATCACACCGTTATCGATCAGTTTTTGTTCTAAGAATCTAATGGCATGCTCAATGCTATGGTGCATAGATACGTATAGGAGTAAAACGAGGTTGTCCACTTTGTCTGATATCCAATCCTTGTAAGCATTAATGATGAATTCTGGTTTACGGTAGATAGGACCATGACTGGGACAGATCATTAAGGGTTCAAAGTTTTCTACCTTTTCAATGTTTTTAGATATCATATTTCTAAAGGGTGCCATTATCTCTGCGTAGTATCTTTTCGCTGAGTTGTAAACATCTGGCGTACCGTCGGTTATAAATTCGGTGGTTGCGAGATGAGACCCGAAAAAGTCACAGGTAAAGGCAATGTGATCCTCTTCTAAAAAGGTTACTTGAGTTTCAGGCCAGTGAACCCAGGGTGTCATTACAAATCTTAGGGTCTTTCCCCCAAGATCAAGCAAGTCATTTTCTTGAATAATTTGGAATTTGTTATCAGGGATTCGAAGGTGTGTTTTCAGAAGTTCGGCACATTTTGGGTTGGTTATTACTTTCGCTTTCTCAAACTTATTGAGAACTTTTGGGATGGCGCCAGAATGGTCTTGCTCAGCATGATTTGCAATTACATAGTCAATTTTATCAATACCAAGGGCTTCCAGATCCTTCAAAAACTCAAATGCCTTTAGTGTATCTGCCGAGTCGATGAGGGCGGTTTTATCTTTGCCTATTATAACATATGCGTTGTAGGTAGTCCCCTCAGGGAGAGGAATAAGCTCGTCAAAGAGCCTTCTTTCCCAGTGAAGGGTATTAATAAGGTATATGTGGTCTTTTAGCTTAAATGTCGCCATACTACTCATCCTTTTGTTCTTCTACGTATGTAGAGGCTGTTTTGGGAGTTTTTCCTTTTACTTCTCTGTGGTAGTAATCATAAGTCATTGGCGGTTTTTCACTTAGAAAATCTGTATCTATAACATCACCTAAAAAAATTACGTGACTCCCTGCGTCGAATTTACCTATAACTTTACATTCTACATATGCGCAGGTATAGTCAAGTATAATAGGAACCTGGTTTTTGGTGAGTCTGTATTTAGTATTTTCAAACTTATTTACATCCCTTCCTGACTTAAAACCGAACTTGCCAATGAAAGTGAAAGGGGCTTCTTCGGTAAGTACAGAGACGGCGAATACTTTGCTTTTATCAATATATTCGAAAGTAAGATTCTGCTTATTAACTGCAACTGCTACCCTTGGTGGTTCGGGAGTCACTTGAAATACAGTATTGGCGATCTGGCCATTGATTTTGTTATCATTCTTCGAGCAGACTATATAAAGTCCATAACTGAGTTTTGTGAGAGCAAAGATATTCATTATAAAATATTACCTCCACATCTGTTTGTTAAAATTTTAAAGCATCTATCATCACTGCTCGAGTGATGTTAATCTTGTCTCAAATAAAATACATTTTCTGTGTGTGGATTTTCACTTTTAGACATTTTTAAATTTTCTTATTATTCCGTTTTTTTGGCACTCGCTACATACACCTTCGAGGTAAAGCTCTTCTTTTTCTATTAAATGGCCTTCCTTCGTTTTTTTACCGACAAGTGAAGTTTTATCCATTTCAACGTCGTAGACCTTTCCACACTTAAGGCATGTGAAATGTACGTGAGGTTCAATAAATGCGTCCACTCTCAGCTCCCTTGAATTGACATGGATAGGTTTTATTATACCTGCTTTTAGAAAGCATTCGATGGTATTGTAGACTGTAGTCTTTGATAGTGTTGGAAGTTCCATACTTAAAGTCTGGAAAATATCATCAGCCGAGGGGTGAACCCTATGAGTCAGGAGGAACTCGAGGATCTTTATTCTCTGGATAGATGGTTGTATATCGTGAGATTTTAGTATTTCTTTGGCTTTTGAAGTCATAGGGCTTTTCATTTGAACACCTCCCTTGTTTCCTTCGCCCATAGGAGCATATCCAAATGAGCAAAGGGTATATCAATGTTTTTTGAAAATTCTTTTAATTTTTGTTCAAGTTCCAAATATTTTTGTTTTGTCAAACTTTTTGGCAACTTGTCCACAACGTTAAATTCTAACATATTCCTTAATATGTGTCTATCTAAAATCGCAAGGTCTAAGTGCCCAGTGTTTCTGAGAAAGTGGCTTGCTTCTTTCATACCCATACCTTTAAAGGTCTTTATTAGAAACTCTCTTTTTGATTTAGAGTCATCATTGTTCCGCACAAGGTCCACGAGGTCAATGGATTCTGTCTCTATTTTGTTTAAATTGTACATGATGTACTTCAACTTGCTCTCAGGGAATCTAACGCCGCTTAATACAACTCTCCATTTAGAAAGATCGTTATCTTCTAAGAGTCCATATTCGAAAGCCTTCTCCACCGAGTTCCAACATACCTTTGCTTTGGACTGGGGTGTGAGGAGGCAGAACAGAAACTCTTTAAGAATTGTTTTTTCATCAGCAAACTTTGTCGCCTCAAACTGTTTAACCCGCTCCTCAATGTTTAATTTATGTTGTTTGTATAACACCATCAGAATTTCAATATTCCGCATTTTTTAATATTGTAATAATATTAATCCCATAACTCCGTACAGTCAAGATCGACTTCTACCTTATGACGCAATGGTCCGTGCCCCTTTCCTATCTCGGGTGCCTCATCCATAGCCTTGTGGATATATTTCTTTGCAATACAGACGGCTTCCGGTACTTTCTTTCCCATAGCGAGGAGAGCTGTTATAGCAGAGGAAAGGGTACATCCCGTGCCATGGTCACGTGTGGTTTTAATACGCTTCTTTGAAAATTCCCATATGCCGTCCTTGCTAATTAGGACATCGGTTGCAAATTTACCTTCTATATGCCCGCCTTTCATCATAACCCACTCTGGACCCTTTTCAAGGATTTTTTTGCCAGCTAATTCCAAGTCTTTGTGGTTCGTTATTTTCATTCTTGCGATAAGCTCTGCCTCGAAAATATTTGGAGTTACGAGTAGTGAGACCGGTAAAAGTCTATTTATCAGTGTTTCTATGGCATCGGGCTGCAGTAATCTTGCACCACTTTTGGAGACCATAACGGGATCCACAACGAGGTTTTTAACTTCATATATACCCATCATTTTTGCAACGACTTCAATAATCTCCGCACTAAATAACATCCCTGTTTTAACGGCACTGGGGACAATATCATCATAAATTGCTTTTATCTGGAGTTCGACAAACTCAGGACTGCAGGGGAAAATACCTTTGACTTCAAAGGTATTCTGCGCTGTAAGTGCGGTGATAACGCTCATTCCGTAAACGTCAAAAGCCTCAAAAGTTTTGAGATCGGCTTGAATGCCAGCGCCGCCGCTGGAGTCACTGCCTGCTATAGTCAGAGCGATGCCCTTGTATGGTTTCATTTTATGTATTCCATGCATTAGCCCGTGCAAACTGCATCATATAGAGATGATAATACATACCTTTTTTTTGTATTAAAGAGTCATGGGTTCCTTCTTCGATAATCTTTCCGTCGTAAATGACGATAATCTTATTGGCGTCTTTTATTGTTGAAAGTCTGTGGGCGATCACTATTGAAGTACGCCCCTTTAGAACCCTTTTAATTGCCTGCTGGATTAATCTTTCGGTGTACGAATCTACATTGGCCGTCGCCTCATCGAGTACAAGGATCTTCGGATTGAATGCTAATGCTCGGGCAAAGGATAATAATTGTCTCTCCCCGACCGAAAGGGAGGCGCCTCTTTCTCCTAAAGCAGTATCATAACCATTTCCAAGCCTTTCAATAAAGGTATGGGCATAAACATGCCTTGCAGCTTCTTCAATTTCTTTCTGGGAGATTTTTTCATTAAATAATGCTATGTTTTTCTTCAGTTCTCCTGAGAATACGAATACATCCTGTAATACCAGGCCCATCTGTGACCTTAGGTGGTCTAAGTCATATTCTTCTATCGGGATATCGTCGATCAGAATTTGGCCTTTCTGATAGGGATAGAAACCAAAAATTGTTGAAATAAGAGAGGTTTTACCCGCACCAGTGGGACCAACAATTGCAAGAGTTTCTCCAGGGTTTACAATGAAACTGATGTCTTTTAGTACCCAATTGTTTGAGTTATATGAAAACCAGACGTTCCTAAATTCAACCTTTCCTGCGATTTCTTTTTTGAGGCCTTTACCTTTCGGTTCTACAGGCTCGTCAAGTAATTCAAAGATCCTGTCCCCAGCTGCCATAGCCGACTGCATAATGTTATATTTCTCAGAGAACTCCACTATTGGCTGGAAAAGCATATCTATATAAGAGAGAAAGGCGATAAGAGACCCGAAGGTAAGCATGTTCCTTATAACCTCACCACCTCCGATCCAGATAATAAGAGCTACCGAAACTGCACGAAGGAAGTCGATGATGGGTCTAAAGGTCGCTGATACGTATAGTTGCTGGATGTTTGCGTCGTAGAGTTCCTTATTTTGCGCTCTAAATTTCCCTTTTATAAGATTTTCAAGGTTAAAGATCTGAATGACTCTGATTCCCGAGATGCTTTCCTGAACGAATGCGTTGAGCTGAGAAAGTTTTGCCCTTACCTTCCTAAAGGCTTCCCTGACTTTAATTCGAAATATTATAGTAACCGCCAGCAAAATTGGAGAAATTGACAAAACAAGCAAGGTAAGTTTTACATTCATCCTGAGCATAATTATTACTACTCCTACAATAACGACTGCATCTTTTATGAGGTATACGAGCACGGAGCCGAGCATTTCAGAAAGGGCACTTACATCATTTGTAGCCCTGGTAACAAGTCTGCCTGTTGGGTTTCTATCGAAATATGAAAGGGGAAGGTTCAGAAGATGATCAGAAATTGTCATTCTCATGTTATACATTACCTTTTGGGTTACATACTGGAGTGTGTATCCCTGTAAAAACGAGAATACAAAGGAGAAAAGCAGGATCACTGCAAGTGTTATAGCAAGTCTCGAGACCTTGGCTAAGTCTTCTCCACGCAGGTCAAGAATTTGTGGCTTTGTGAAAATATTTATCTTTGACTGTTCGATAGCAAACTTGCCATCTACAGTTTCAACAAATAGGGTTTCCTTTCCGGGAATGGTTTTTTTCGTAATATAATAATTGATGTCTAGAAACGCATTTTGCCTCTCGAGTTCTGCCGATATTTCTCTCGGGAGGGCAGGCCTTTTAATTAGAGTTTTCCCATCTACAAGTTGCACTACGTATGGTTCAAGCTGAAACTCTTTTATTAATTCAGGTTTTGCTAACTCTATGTAAGAGGGTAAGATGTAAAAGTCAATGGCTCTTCGATTAATTATCGGCATAAGTATTTGAATTGTAGCTGTAATCATGAGGAATATAAAAGCGAGAACCACCAATTTTCTAAAAGGTTTAACAAACTGCAGCGTTCTTCTCAAGACCTTTCGGTCGATGAATTTTCCTGTAGTTTTAGTATGCTCTTCTTGGCTATTGGACAACACCTTCCTCCAGTTTTTGAAGTTCGTATATATGTTTGTAAAATCCTTCTCGAGTTAAAAGCTCTTCATGGCTGCCTCTGTCAACAATTTTACCATCTTCAAGTACAATGATTTCATCACAATCCATAATAGCAGAAACTCTATGCGAAACAATTATTGTTGTTTTATTTTTTAGGAATTCTTTTAAATTGTTGAGAATCCTTATTTCAGTTTCGGTATCTACGGCAGAAAGGGCGTCATCGAGGATAAAGATGGGAGCATTTTTAATGATGGCTCTGGCTATAGCTACTCTTTGTTTTTGACCACCAGAGAGGGTGAGTCCCCTCTCTCCCACCAGAGTATTGATACCTTCCGGCATAGCCATAACCTCTTCGTATACTTCTGCTAACTTTAGAGCCTTTATGATCTCTTCGTCGGAAGCGGGACTTTTACCGTAACTCACATTTTCTTTTATAGTTGTGGAGAAAAGGAGACTCTCCTGAGGTACAAAGCTGATTGCATTTCTTAAGTCCGTCAGGTCAAAGTACTTTACATCAGTCTCTTCTATAAAAATTGTACCCTCAGGTGGATCAAATATACGTGGGATAAGGTAACAAATGGTACTCTTCCCGGAGCCGGTTTTACCAATAATGCCAAGCTTTCTTCCCTTTTTGAGAGTGAAGTTGATGTTAATAAGAACTGGTCTATCTTGAACATAGGAAAAGGTCAGGTTTTTGACTTCTATATTTCCCTGTATTTCTACTTTTCTTGTGGTAGGAAGGTTCTTGATCTCAGGTTCGATTTTTAATGCACTTTCGATTCTATGCATTGATGCGGAACCACGTTGTACTATGTTTACAAGGAATCCAATTGCAATCATTGGCCATATCATCATTCCAAGATAGCTGGAAAATGCAACAAAGTCTCCAAGGGATATTTCGTTAAGTATTACCCTTCTCCCTCCAAAGAAGAGAAGTATAGCGAATGATAGGGTTGCACCGAGCTGGATTGCTGGCTCAAAAAGGCTTGAAACTTTAGCAAGTTTCATATTCTCCTTGAAGAAAATTTCGTTTGTTTTTCCGATGTCCTGAAGTTGACCTTTGGTCTGCGAGAATCCTTTTAAAACTTTAATACCTGTAATAGATTCTCGAATTTTCTCGGTAAGGTGTGAGAATGTCTCCTGCACTTCTTTGAAGTATCGGTAATTCAATCTACCAGAGAATGAAATCAAGATGCTTAAGAGGGGCAATGGTAGTAGTGCGTATATAGTGAGTGAAGGCGAAATACTAAACATTATTGCAAGTGAAAAGGTTGAGTATACAATAATGTCCGTAAGCTGAACTAATCCCATTGACGATGCCATCCTCACGGCATCGGTATCATTGGTGATAAGAGCCATCAATTCGCCTGTTTTCTCTTTATTAAAAAAACTTGCAGATAATCTAATGAAGTGGTGGTAAAGTTCTTCACGCAGATCACTCTCAACTTTTCTTGCAGTGCCAATAATAAAATAACGCCAGAAGAATCTAAGAATTGCAATTATTAAAGTCAGACCTAAGATGTAAAGTGCATATATTCCCAGCACTTTCGTTGTAGCTTGCCCAGACTGAAGTAAATTGACACTTTGTCTTACTATTAAGGGAATAATAAGCTGCGCACCATCAACGATGAGAAGGCAGAGTATACCAAGGAGAACTGACCACTTGTATTTTAGAAGTCTTGTTATTATTCCTTTCATACCAATAAGCTCCTGAAGATTGATACAAGCAAGACCACCAGAGTAGGTAGTAGTATCGTAGAGTAAACATCTCTAAATGAAGCTTTGAAATATTCCTTTGTGGTGACAAGACACAAATGAAAAGGAGAAATGAGGACTCCTGCTATGGCAGATACATAAGCCAGATATGGGAAATAGGGATTTGCTACAAATAATCCCTGAAGAATAGGCCCTGTGGAACCGATCCCCGCCGAGGTAAGGCCGGTTAAGAAAGCCATTGCCATTGGTAAGATTATCACAGGTATAATCTGTGGGACATTGTGGATAGTTAGAAAATCTGCGAACATGTTTAACGTATTTGAGTTCTCAACAACCCCTTTAAAGATGAGAACCATAAATACGATTAAGGATATTTCAGAGATGATGGAAAGTTTAAGGGTTTTTAAGATGTTCGAAAAATTGGATTTTTCAGTGATAAATAGAAGTATAAGCACAATTGCGAGGCAGTATTTTAAATCGATTTTAAGAAGCATCAGTAAAATAATCAATACCACAGGCCATAGAGTTGAAATCAGGTTTCTGAAGAGTTCACCTGCTGGAATCTTTATCCTTTCGTTGTTGTTGGGTTTTACCTTAAGGAGGAGAAGGATTATGCCGATAACCAATGCGATAATGAAGTACAGGAGCATTCCAGAGACGAACTTTTTAATTGGGATATTAGAGATACCAGCAGCCAGAATCAGTGCGCTGTAAAGTGGCCATGAGAATTCGCATACGTGTCTGAACCAGTAGTTAAAGAAGAAGACCCATTTTTTTGGTGTTTTGAGGTTTTCGCCAGCGGTTCTACTTAGATCGGCGGTGAGCATAGCACCGGCGGGCATGGGCAGGAGGCCGAAAAAGATCGGTGGTATAATCATTGAATATCTTATATCCCCAGAAATTGATGATATCAGCTCTAATACTTTCCTATCGTAATGACTCATTTTAAAGGTGTGAGTGATTGCTTGAACGAGGATAACAAGGATGAGGAGATTGAAAAAGTTGTAATCAAAGATTTTTTTTAGATCTCTAATTTGAAAGGTACCTAAAATTGCGAATATGATAGTGAGTATAAAGACAAAAATCGTAATGTTAACGATTTTTGACGTTTTTTTTAGCATTTTTTACTTGAGGAAAACTCGGGTAATTTATCCCTCATTCTTGTGAGGAACTCGAGCAATTTCTCCTTTTCTTCGTCTGTAAAATCCATCATAAGTCTTCTTAAGCATTCTACCCTTTTATCAATTACTCTTAAAATCACTTCTTCGCCGTTAGGTGTGAGAACTACGATCTCGCTTCTTCGATCGGCCTCAACCTTTGCTCTCTTTACGAATCTTCTTTTTTCAAGTCTTTCAACAATACCGGAAATAGTGCTTTTTGCGAGATAGAGGTCTTTTGCCAGGTTTGTCTGATTGAGGGGCCCGCAAAAGTATAGGTGAACCATAAGATTGAACTGGGGTGGCGTCAGATTAATCTCTTTTAGAGCAGTTCTGCCATCTTTCGTTACCTGCGAATATACTTCCCTTAATACCCTTTCTATATCCTTCTCGAGCATAATAAACCTCCTGTTCGTATTGCTAACAATTTTAAGTTAAAAGTTGTGTCAAGTCAATCGTGTAATAGGTTTAGTCTATGTTGAATTAGCATCAACTTCTTAAAACCTTCTTTATGTCTTATAATTAGCGTTGGGCTTATTGTGGAATCAATTAAAATATTGTATAAGATTGGACATGGCCCTTCTTCTTCACATACTATGGGGCCATCTGATGCGCTTCGCAGATTTATGAAGGCACATCCTGGGATTCGTAAGCTTAAAGTTACTCTGTATGGTTCCCTTGCTGCAACAGGTAAGGGGCACCTAACCGAAGATGCACTGAAAGCAGTATTTGATGGTGAAATTGAAATTTCTGAGAAGCCCGACGAATTCCTGTCACTACATCCAAATGCTTTTGAATTTAAGGGATTTAATGAGGCGGGAGACCTCTTGGGAGAGGAAGTTTACTACAGCATTGGAGGCGGTACCGTAAAAACTGAGAAAGAGTTCTTTCTAAAAGATGGAACCTATCCTTTAAATTCTATGGAGAAGGTCTTGGACTGGTGTGAGCAGACGGGCAAAAGCCTATGGGAGTTTGTAGAAGAATATGAGGGAGAGGAGATTTGGGACTTCTTGCAGGACATATGGTCCGTAATGGACGAATCAGTTAAGAGGGGATTGAGAAAAGAGGGGGTTTTACCCGGTGAACTCCATATACAGCGAAAAGCTTGGTCCTATTATATAAAGGCGATAAATTCGAGGAATATTATTGGTTACAAGGGTAAAGTCTTTGCGTACGCCCTCGCTGTTTCGGAGGAAAATGCGGATGGTGGTCTTATTGTAACTGCACCTACTTGCGGTTCATGCGGTATCGTACCTTCGGTCCTGTACTTTTTAAGAGAAGACTACGGGTTAGCAGAAGAAAAGATATTGAGAGGATTAGCTACTGCTGGGCTTGTTGGTGCTCTTGTGCGGGAAAACGCCTCCATTTCTGGTGCAGAAGTCGGGTGTCAGGGAGAAGTAGGAGTGGCATGTGCTATGGCTGCCGCTGCCGCTACGCAGATACTCGGAGGCACGGTATATCAGATAGAATATGCTGCAGAGATGGGTATTGAGCACCATTTGGGGCTTACCTGCGATCCAGTCTTAGGGTATGTGCAAATTCCATGTATTGAAAGGAATGCGGTTGCTGCCATACGGGCTCTGGAATGCGCCACTTATGCCCTACTTTCCGATGGCAGGCATATGATATCTTTTGATGTTGCAGTACACACTATGAAGGAAACGGGCAGGGATTTGCCATCGGCGTATAAAGAGACTGCTCGTGGAGGACTGGCTCTCCATTGGCGAGATAAGAAGAAAGAAGTTGATGAAAATTCTATTTGAATTTTTGGTATCTCTGTATATTTTTATCCCTATGGATAAGACTCAATTTGACCACCTGCGGGCATACGGAGTCGTGTACAACTCTTTGAGGGCTGGTATAAAGGCTGAATGGCTCCTAAACTATCGTGGTGGCTCTTTCCTAATTGAAGATTCTAAGATTGTGAGAGAACTTTTAAATATAACTGGTGTATCCTATAACTTGATGCCTGAAGAAGAGGTTGTTTCTCTCAAGGAGCAGTTTTCTAAAAAAAATTTTGACTATGTTATCCTTGAAAATGCTCCAAGGATTGGAGTTTATGCTCCTCCATATTACGAACCTTGGGATGACCCAGTAATAATGGTCCTTAACTACGCTCAGATTCCATATCGGCAGATTTATGATGATGAAGTTTTGGGCACAGGGCTATTGGAGCTTGACTGGATACACTTGCATCACGAAGATTTTACGGGCCAATTTGGTAAGTTTTTTGCAAATTATGGGAATACCGATTGGTACAAAAAGCAAGTAAAGTTTAAAGAATCAATTGCTACGCAACATGGTTTTTCGAGTGTGATAGAGCTTGAGAGAGCTGTTGCGAGAAGGTTTTATGAATATATTTCTAATGGAAAGTATCTCTTTGCTATGTGTTCGGCACCCATCACTCTTGACATTGCTTTAGCCTCCGAAGGTGTTGATATTGCTGATGTTCCCTTCGATGGGACTCCCTACGACCCCATGTGTAATAATAAGCTTGACTATTCGAATACCTTTGCATTCAGAGACTTCAGGCTGTTTCCCCAATACTATATTTATGAACATTCTGACGCGGATATGACCCAGGTAGTTGCTCAATGGGGAGAGGATGCGTACTTTACTTTACGTGAGTTTTCTCCAAAGATAGATATGGTTCCATCAATCCTGACACAGAATCATACGAGGGTAATCACAGAGTTTCTTGGTCAGGATACAGGGTTTAGAAGAGATAAATTAAAAAGTAATGTAGTGGTTCTTGCCGATGTTCCTGGAACTGAATACGTAAAATATATATATGGAGAACTGGGAAAAGGTTTTTTTAGTTTTCTTGGCGGTCACGACCCTGAAGACTTTCAACATTTTGTGGGGGACCCACCTACCGACGTAGCCAAGTACAAGAATTCACCTGGTTACCGATTGATCCTCAATAATATTCTTCTTCCATCGGCTCAGAAGAAAAGATTAAAAACCTGAGGCTTGAACTCATTTCGTGTGTATTAATGGCTTTTTATTACCTTAGTACTAACTTGTTTTGAAGGTTTCCCGAAGTTCATTTATCCCAAATAATAGTCTTCTCGGGTTTTACGAGTTTTTTTAACTTGCTTTCAGGATTTACTGCAAAGAATAGGCCGGTGCTCTTTAAAAACTGGAGGTCTTTATAAGAATCTCCATAGGCAATAGATTGAGATAAATCTATGTTGTCCTCGGCTGCTATCATCTGAACCAATTTATATTTGTTTGCTCCATAGGGTATGATAGAAAGGAGTTTACCAGTGAGTTTCCCCTTTAGAACTTCAAGTTCAGATGTATATACTTTTTCAAAATTGATTTTTGTCTTGATGGCATCAACGATAAAGTCTGGTGCACCTGTAATAAGATAAATGAAGTAGCCTTCCTTTCTCTTCTGTTCTATATGTTCAAGGGCTTGTTTAGAAATGGCATCTTCAAAGTTGTTTAGCTCTTTTTCTATAAATTTCTGTAATGATTGGAGCTTCATACCTTGGTAGTATGCCTTTGAATTTTTGAAGTTCCGATACTTAAAAAGTGATTCGAGAAACCATATGACTAGCCCAGAAGGATAGATAAACAATTTTTTGATAAGAGCTTTGAGCAATCTACTTTCTGATGAAGGATTTGGAATTAACGTTCCGTCAAGGTCAAAGAAACAGGCTCGCTTCATTTATTTTTAAGGTAAGGCCACGCTTCAACCACTACTGGTAAGCCCCGAACGATGCAAATTATTAAAGCAATCCAAGAGAATGCAAGTGCGGTGCCATGGATGTTGAAATTTAGCTCACCGTGGATCGTCAGGAGGTCAATGCCGAGGAGGGTAAAAGCAGCAGCTTTAGACAGTGCATAACCGGTTCTGAAATACCCTGATGTTACTATAAATTTGGATATTTTGTTATTGTGTATCTCGTAAGGTTTTACGCCCTGACTAAAAGCAGATTGTCTCACGGTGTCTACGATAACATCTCTTGAAATAACGATAACTGGGAACCAGAAGGAGAGCAACCCTTTTGAGGCGTAAAAAATCCAGAATATAAATTCTACAATTCTATCACCCATGATATCGAGGACTGCGCCGATCGAGGATTCGACACCAAACTTTCTTGCAAGAAAGCCATCAAGGAAGTCCGTAAAAATAATTAAGACTATAAAAATACAAGCGATAAGCGTTGTAATAAACTCTGCCTGATCCAGGAGGAAAAGTGTAATAAAACTTAAGACGACCCTACCTATACTAATGATATTTGGTATGTTTTTCTTCATTTCACAAGTATAAATTTTTTTCTAAATGAATCTCCACCAATTTTGCACTCTAAGAAGTATACACCACTTGTAAGGTTATTTAAATTAAGCATTAGCTCCACTTGGGTTTCTGTTGGATCTACCTTCATCGACTTTACTGCTTGCCCCATGATATTATAGATATTTACGACGATATTCGAAGTGTTTACGCTGGATTTAATAATAGATATTGTAAGAATACTTCCATTGATGATGGTGTTTAAAACAACAGTCGGTGAAAATGTGGAATCGTTAATTCCAGTCGAATCTAACAAAAATCGGTAATATTCTTCTGGATCTACATCTCCATTCTGGACTATAGGTCTTGGAACCTGCCACTGTAATGTGCCACCATCCTGTGAAGCATATGTACCTACAGCAACAAAAATAGTGTCTAAAAAGTAAAAGTTTTCAAAAACCGAAAGGTCAATGACACCTTCCAAGAAGCCGAGATCATCGTCCGAAGAAGCACTGCAAAAGTGGCTAGTATCGCTTATCAGCACTCCGGTTGAGTCAAACCATCCTGAAAAGTTGTTGTTGTCTTCATCGGCAAGAAAAATGTGGAATTTGGCTACCTGGCCCGACTTTGCCCACGGGGCGTTTACCATTGTTAAGGGCTCAAAAGATACAAAAATAAAATGGTCGTTAAAGAATATACCTGACTGCCCTAGTGATGCATTGCCCGCTGCCTCTGTAGCCAGGTAAAGTCTCTTAGTGTTTCTATCAAAATATCCATAAAGGTGCATCTCCGGGTTTTCCGAAAGACACATCGCCACCCGGTCCAGTGCGCCATCCATAACGAAATCCTGGAAGCCAACAGTGTAGGAGTAATTACCGCCATTGTTATTGTCCCAGCTCTCGTTATGAAGTGGGGAATTATCTTGGGCTCTTATTGCAAAGTAGATTCTGGTACCTTCAGAGTAAGGCGGTATGTATGCTCCGTATAAAGTGGTATCAGGCTGACCATTTCTGTTGTAATCCCTCAGATTTCCGTCATCCGGAAACATTTGTAAGTTGATATGAGATTGCCAATTATTGTTCGTGTAGCGTACCCATACTCCATAGATTCCCGACGGGTCTATCACATTACATAAGACCAAGACGCTATCTTCACTTAAGATATTGAAATTAGGGGAGAAAGAAGTATTCCAGATGCGAGGTCCCTCGAGGTCACCGGGGCCGGGGATGTCCACATAGGGTTCGTCCTTCCCTGCGTAAAAATAAAATTCATAGTTTCCGCTTTTACCTCCTAACTCGATGAGCTCAGCTCCCGATGACATTTTCCCCAAATAGTTAAAATAAAGTCCCTGTCCTGATGGATACACAAAAGCTGCTTTTGTAGAATCATAAATAGCTTCATATCCTCCATAAGTCCAGCCGTTTGGGCTTATATTATAGATTGGCTGCATTCCATATCCCCGAAGAAGTTGATTGTAAAGGGATGGGGTAACACCCGCCTTAGTCCAGTTGGTGTAAGTCGAATTGTAGGTAACTTTTATGAAATTTTTTCCAGGTGTAAGATGGAATATTTTTCGGAGGTCAGACTCCGGGCTGCCTTGCCAGTTGTACTCTTCCTGTAAGATGAGTATTGCGGTGTCTCCAGAGTAAGCTGTCTGGGTTCTGTACATGGAATTTTCCCCTTGTGCATCGGAAAATATTCCAGGATGCCCACCATCATTGTAATCTCCTTCGCCACTCCAGTTACTGAACAGGTTTCCCGCAACGCATTTACCGTCTGAAGTAAAAACGGCGAGAGCCCTCCCTCCCCTTCTTTCGAAGATGAAGCATAATTTATCGTTATACAAGATATATTCTCTCACCCCGTCACAATCGAGGTCAGAGCTATCAACTAAAGCCTGGTTTTGGAATCTAAGGGTTTCGTACCAGTGAGCTCCGAAGGCAAAAAGCCCTGCATAGCGAGTGTGGTTCCATAGGTTTTTACCCCAATAAACCAGCTCTCCGCCGGGACCCGTATGCCAAGCCGTTTCATAGAGCAGGGACGAGAGAGCCGCCCAGCCGAGCTTGGCTATCTCGTTATCTTGGGAAGACACGAGTTGATTAACAGCAAACAACCATAAGTCCTCGTAATCCCCATTAATCCCGTTAAAGTTAAGGTCTGGTGCACCTGAACAACCCCACCCTTGCGTACCCTTGAAGTCTTGATACCAGTTATCGTAGGTGCCTCCAGTCCAGTCGTGAAGTTCCTGATATGTTGCATAGTTTATGGTAATCGAAGGGGGATTATTATTCGGGTTATCGTCGTACATTTTTTCAACCCCCCACCACTTTACAACTTCGGAAATGTGGACTGGTTGAATCCAGTTTTGATTTTTGATAAATCTTATATTCCAGTCGTAGCTTGTTGGGGGAACGCCGGGCTGCCCAAAATCCCACCCAGCAACTCCAGCGGCTTTTTCCCAATCGTCACCGTATATTACAATCTGCTCCTGGTCTGGGTCATTTGAAAGATTGGAGAGCAGTTGATGAAGAGGATTTGAAGGGTTTGATATGTCGTTCCAGACCATCTGGTCCCGCGCAACCCTTTGGATGAAAACTACGTAAACATAATTGCCATAATTGTCATACATTATGTGTACTTTTCTCGAATTGTTGCACGTTGTGCCATCGGGATACGTATGGTGGTACCAATTGTGAACATTATCATCGAGAACGATGCATGGTGCAAGGTATCTACCTTGGGAATCATACTTGCCATACTCCTGGTTTAGTACTTTAATGAGCGAGTAAGGCATAAGAAGTTCGGATTTGAAGACCCGCTCTGGAATCCATATTACATCAGGGCAATCGGGCCATCCAACTCCATTTAGGTTGTAAGAGTAGAGCGTTTTTGCGTACCAGAGTGAAAACCTGTTTATGGAACTATCGACATATGGCATTATATGTTCTGCATAGGTTCCCCCGACGGTATATACAAAATCGCTGTTTTTCAATCTATCAATGAGCCCTCTGTCATTCTGTAAGAAGGTGTAAGATTGCAGTAAGATGCCGGAGATGTGGATGTCAACAGGACAATCGTAGTATTCGTGGGTGTCCAGGGTCCTGTGGTATGAATTCCCGCTGTAGCCGTAATCACCTTCGCGGAGGGCGTAATTCCCATTATCTGAGAAATGCTGATTACCATGGTGTAGGAAGGCAATTTTCGCCGTACCACCAAAGAGCATTGCAAGTAATAAATTATAAAACATTTTTTAATTATGGGATTTAATAGATAAAATGTCAATTTGGCTTTGGGAGTTAAGGGTTATTCAAGTTTTGTAAGTTTAGATCTAATTTTTGCAAATACTTTAAGGTAGTGTTAAAATTACATGGTATGTAGGAGGATATACGTGGAAGAACTCATAAAAAAAGTTAAGGAGCATGAGAAAAAGTCCGAAGAGGATTTGATAAAAGCGCAGGAGGAAGCCTCTAACTTGATTCGTGAGGCTCAGAAAGATGCCCTTAAAGTTATTGAGGAGGCACAAGAGAAACGGAAAAAGTTGTTATCCCAGGTAGATTCTGAAGCGCAAAAAATTGCCCAGGAAAAGATTAAGGAATTGGAAAAGGAATTTTCGAAAAGAGTCGATGAAATTAAAAATAAGGCTCAGAAGCAGGAAAAAGTAGCAATAGATTTTTTACTCAGTAAACTTTATTGATATGGCAAGAGTACCTCTTGAAAAAATTGCTATATACGTTCATTATTCTGAGAGAGAAAAGCTACTTTCAAAGTTGCAAGACGAAGGACTTCTACATTTTGCAGAGGTTAAACAAGATCTAAAAGACGAATTTAACGTTTTACACCCTCGAGAAGTTGAGGCAGAATCGCACTTTGAAGAGGTTATCAATAGAATTAACAACGCTATCAAATTTCTGGAGCCTTTTGCAAAAAAGAAATCCTTTGTAGAAAGCCTTTATGAGCAAAAGCAGGCCGTTGAGAGGGAGGATTTTTTTAATACTGCCAACTGTTTAGAGCCGGGTGCACTTCTCGTACAGGTGGAGACCCTTGAGCAGGAATTGAATCAATTGCAACAAGAGGAATCAAACCTCAAGGCTCAAAAAGAGTTTGTTGAACCATGGGTTAATCTCGATTACGATGTTAGAAATCTAAAGAGCAGTGATGATATAGTAATTTTAGCGGGGTCAATTCCCTCAAAAAATCTCGCCTCTTTCGATGATAGTCCAGTGTGCTATGAGATGAGTTATGACAACGGTAAACGTGCGTACATTGTTGCTGTTTATCACAAAAGCGATGAAGAACAAGCCAGGATCTTTCTGCAAGAGAAGGAGTTTGAACAGATTGAGTTTCACGGGTATTCTGGAAAACCAGCGATAATATTTGAAGAAATAGAACAGAAACTGGAAAGATTGGAGAAAGAAAAAGAGGGATTGGGCGAAGTCATAAGAAGTGTTTCTTCAAACTACCAGAAGCTTCTTATACTTCACGATTATTATGAGTGTATTTTTAACAGGGAGATTACTGACAACAAGGGCTTGAAAACGTCTCAGGTTGCCATTTACACTGGCTATGTGAAGAAGAGGGATTTACCTGTACTTGAAAAAGTATTTGCAGAGTATACAAGTGCGTTCTTTGAGATTATTGAGCCCGATAAGGGTGAACAGGTTCCCGTCCTTCTTGAAAACAGTAAAGCAATTAAGCCGTTTGAGGGCCTGGTCAGAATGTACGGGCTTCCGTCAGGCGCAGATCCTGATCCATCGGTCCTTATAACTCCCTTCTTTCTCCTGTTTTTTGGGGTATGTTTTGGTGATGCGGCTTATGGTATTGTTCTTGCACTATTGTCTTTTTTTATAATGAAGAAGCTGAAAATTTCAGCTGGACTCTTGTGGATTCTGATTGGTGGCGGTATTGTTTCAGTTATATTCGGTTCGATTACGGGTGGTTGGTTTGGTGACTTTTTTGAGAGAGCGAATTTAACTTTTTTAAATTCCATCAGAAAAAAAATGATGCTCTTCGATCCAATGGTAGATGTGATGGTTTTCTTTGGCCTCTCGATTGGCCTCGGCTTTGTTCAAGTCCTTGTAGGTCAAGGAGTTAATGCATACAAAAAGATAAAAGAGGGAGATGCCATTGGTGCAATATCACAACCTATTGCATGGATAGTTATAATTTTGAGTCTCGTTTATAAGGGTATTCTTTCCAGTAAAGTAAACTCGCCATTCCTCGACACCCTTACCACTTATAGTATCATTTTATTTATCTTGTTGATGGTTTTATTCAGTTCACACAGGAGCAGGAATTTTTTCATAAGAATAGGCAAAGGTGCCTATAATGTTTACAATGGAGTAGGGTTTCTTGGAGACCTTTTATCTTACGTGCGTTTGATGGCGCTTGGGTTGACTTCCTCTGGTATTGCAATGGCGATTAATATTCTAACAATGTTGGTATGGCAAATTCCCGTGCTAAAATTCATTCTCGCTCCATTGGTTTTTATTGGCGGACATCTTTTTAGCATTTTAATTAATATATTGGGGTCTATTGTGCATCCCCTTCGTCTTCAGTATGTTGAGTTTTTTAAGCAATTCTATGATGATGGTGGGAAGCCTTTTAGCCCTTTGAGGTGGGTTGGCAAGTACACTGAAATTAAAGAAATATAAAACAGGAGGTATAAAAATTGAGTGCTGGACTTTGGTTAGCAATTCTCGGTGCAGGGTTAGCGACCTTTTTACCTGGTTTGGGCTCTGCGATTGGTGTTGGAATGACAGCGAGAGCAGCAGCTGGAGTACTGTCCGAAGATCCTGATAAATTTGGGAGATTGTTCTTACTCGTAGCATTACCAGGAACCCAGGGCTTTTATGGATTTATTGTCGCTCTTCTGGTCATTATCAAAGTTGGACTTCTTGGGGAAGTAAAACCTGTTGACACAATACAGGGGCTCCAAATATTTCTTTCTACGATTCCTGTTACGATGCTTGGTCTTTTTTCAGCCATACATCAGGGTAAGGTGTGTACTGCAGGCGTTGAGATGGCGGCAAAGAAGCCCGAGTCTTCAATGCAACCTGTGATTTATGGTGGTCTCGTGGAAACTTACGCCGTTCTTGGTCTTCTTGCGAGTATTTTCTTGTTGCTTGGAATACAAATTTAAGGAGGCAAATTTGGGCCTTCAGGATATTCTTGATAAGATCAAAGCCGAAACTGAATTGAAGAAACAGGAGATTCTTGGGAAAGCTAATGCGGAGCGTGATAAGATCCTAAAAGAAGCTGAGGAAAGGGCAAAGGAAATTCTGAAAAAAGCGGAAGAGGAAAAGCAGAAGAGAGTTAAACAGAGGGTGAACGCACTAATAGCAGATTATGTAATTGAATCTAATATTCGTTTGGAGCAGGTTAAAAGAGAAGCACTGGATCGCCTGTACGGGGAAGTTTTGAAAGAAGTAAAAACAGACCAGGAAAAGTATAAGTCACTTATTCTATACTTGTTTGGTTCAGTGGGACTTGATGGAAATGAAGAAATTTTTGTGGGCGAAGGAGAAAAATTTATTACGAAGGCGTTTATCGACGATCTGAATAAGAAAAATAACTGGAATCTGACGCTATCTAATAAGAATGTGAAAATTCAGGGTGGATTTATTGCGAAAGGTAAGAAAAGCAGAATAGACGCATCTTTAGAAAAAATTATGGAAATTCTGCAGGAAGAAACCGAGGTTCAGGTTTCAGAGATGCTATTTAAGTGAGTTATGCTAAAATTACCTTTTAACAGATATCCTTATTTTGGAAGGGATAATCCTGAGTATGCATTTGCATGCGGGAAGGTCCGCGCTCTCGAACTAAAGCTACTTGATCGTGTGCGTTTCGAAAGACTTTCATCCGCAGCGGATTTTGGAGAGCTTTTAAAATTGCTACAGGACACGGAGTACTCAAGGTACCTCAATGAAGTTCATAAACCAGGGGATTTTGAAGTGCTTCTGAGAAAAGAGTATGAAGCGTTACTTCAGCTTGTATCTGAATTGGCTATGGACAGTCAATTGGAGATGGATTTGAGATTTCCTTATGATTTCTTAAATGTAAAGGTGTATGCTAAGTCTGTAATTTTTGAGAAAGATTTTTCGAGAAGTTATTCTACATATTCATACTATCCAGCGTCGGTCTTGAAAGATGCTATTGAAAACGGTAGATATGATTTAGTACACAGGATAATCCTGAGTTCATTTGAAAATGCGTTTTCTTCTTACTATGAAAAAAAGGAAATTTTTCAGATCGATGTAGCGGTCGACAAGGAAATGTTTAAATATTTCTGTACTGAATCTCGAATGGAATTTTTAAGGGTATACTATAGTCTTAAGGCTGATCTTCAAAATGTAGTTACTTTTCTAAGACTTGAGCGCATGAACCGTTTAAATATTTTAATGTCAGTCCTCCTGCCAGGTGGCTATTTGCCACCCAGCCTTTTTGGAAGTGTACGCGATTTCGATTCTTTGCTTTACGAGCTTAGGCATACGCCCTATTATGAAGTGATTAATCCAGGCTACTTTGATTATCAAAAGAATGGTAGCTTTGTACGTTTGGAGAGAGATTTAGATAATTACTTTGATGGCTTAGTTAAAGAAGCATCAAAGAAGGACCTTGGTGTGGAACCGCTACTTTCTTATTACTTTAAGAAAAAGAATGAAATTAGCATCTTGAGGATGATAATGGTGTCGAAGATTAACGAGCTACCTAAAGAAATGATTTTAGAGAGAATTCCGGAGGTTCTATGAAGAGAGTGATGTGCATTGGGAAGTATGAGACGGTGTTTCCTTTTAAAGCTATTGGAATGGAATATCAGGTGTGTACTACAGGAGAAGAAGCGAGGGAAGCACTCAAGGGTCTTCTTTCTGGTGAGTATGCATTAATTTTAGTAGAAGAGGAATATTATGACGATATAAAGGATATTGTCGAGAGTCTTAGGGAAGAAGTTTCTCCGGCGATCACGTTTATACCAGGTGCAAGTGGGAGCACCGGACAGGCAAGGGAAAACTTGAGAAGTATTTTGTTGAAAGCTATTGGAATTGATATTTTTTAGGAGGTAAAAGATGAAATCTGGAAGGGTTGTGAAAGTTTCCGGACCCCTCGTTGTTGCAGAAGGAATGTTAGGAACGAAAATGTATGACGTTGTTTATGTCGGTGAGATGAAACTTCTCGGTGAAGTTATTGAGCTTAAGGGTGATAAAGCATTTATTCAAGTTTATGAAGATACTCACGGTCTCGGCCCTGGGGACCCAGCATTTGGTACCGGATACCCTTTGATGGTTGAATTGGGACCTGGGTTATTGGAGTCCTTTTTTGATGGCATTCAGCGACCACTTGATAAAATAAGGATTCTATCAGGGGATTTTATTTCAAGGGGAATACACGTTCCTGGCCTTCCACGGGATAAGAAGTGGACTTTTGTGCCCTGCGTAAAGGTGGGTGATGAGGTTGTTGATGGTGATATTATTGGAGAAGTTGAGGAGACGACCCTTGTGAAGCATAAGATTATGGTTCCCCCCGGTATAAGTGGTATCATAACTGATATTAAAGAGGGGGCATTTATTGTAGATGAAACCATCGCTAAAATCAAAGATTCAAATGGTGAGCAACACGATATTCAGATGATGCAAAAGTGGCCCGTGAGGGTTCCGAGGCCATATAAGGAGAAATATCTTCCTGAAGAACCTATGTTCACAGGGCAAAGGGTTATTGATTCTTTCTTCCCTATTGCTAAGGGTGGAACAGCATGTGTCCCAGGACCGTTTGGTTCTGGTAAAACGGTAATTCAACACCAGTTAGCCAAGTGGTCTGAAGCAAAAATTGTAGTTTACATCGGTTGTGGAGAAAGGGGTAACGAGATGACGGATGTTCTTATTGAATTTCCCGAGCTTAAAGACCCCTATTCTGGTGAGCCTTTAATGAAGCGCACTGTACTTATAGCAAACACATCGAATATGCCTGTTGCTGCGAGGGAAGCTTCCATATATACAGGTATTACTATTGCAGAATACTTCAGAGATATGGGATATTCTGTTGCGCTTATGGCGGATTCTACATCGCGGTGGGCGGAGGCTATGAGAGAAATTTCCGGGAGGCTTGAGGAGATGCCAGGCGAAGAAGGTTATCCTGCATACCTTGCCACCAGGGTTGCAAGCTTTTATGAAAGAGCAGGTAGAGTGAAATGTCTCAGTGGCGATGACAGAGAGGGGACATTATCGGTTATTGGTGCTGTATCCCCCCCAGGTGGAGACCTATCGGACCCTGTTGTTCAGTCAACTCTCAGGGTGGTCAAAGTGTTTTGGAGCCTTGAAGACAAGCTTGCTTTTAGTAGGCATTTTCCAGCAATTAACTGGCTTACCAGTTATTCTCTGTACAGGGATGATCTGAGGTCGTATTATGAGAAGAATGTGGCTCCCGATTTCTATGATATGATCCTGGAGTCAATGAGGATCCTCGAAAAAGAGGCTGAACTGGAAGAGATTGTGAGACTCGTCGGTTCAGAAGCCCTTTCTCAAGAGGATCAATTGCTACTTGAAACAGCAAGAAGCATTAGAGAGGATTTCCTTCATCAAAATGCATTTCACGAAGTGGATACTTTTGCTTCTATTAAGAAACAATACTTGATGTTGAAAGCTATCCTGCGACTTTACGATATTTGTAAGGATATTATTTCAAAGGAAGAGGTAACTGTGAAAGAATTGAGGAAAAGCCCTGTATGGGAAAAAATCGCAAGGATGAAGTATTTTGGAGAGCAAGAACTGGGAGAAATCGAAAGGCTTATAAAGGAGTTGGACAATGAAATTAGACAACCAATTAATTAGGAAAAGACTATCAAAATTTACTTCAGTTTCGAACATCTCAGGGCCAATTATGGTTATTGAGGGTGTTAGTGAGGTGAAATTTGGCGAACTTGCCGAGATTGAGCTTCCTTCTGGTGAACTCCGGAGGGGTGAGGTTCTTCAGGTAGAAGAAGATAAAGTCCTTCTACAGGTGTATGAAGGAACGACGGGTATTGATATTCCTGAGACTGCAGTTAGATTTCTCGCAAGTGGCCTTGAAGTAAATCTATCTGTAAGTATGCTGGGAAGAGTTTTCGATGGTCTTGGGAGGCCTCTTGATAAGGGCCCCGACGTCGTTCCTGAAGAAAGGGCAGACATCAATGGAGCACCGATTAACCCATATGCCAGAGATTATCCAAACGAGTTTATTCAGACTGGAGTTTCTGCTATCGATGGTTTGAATACCCTTGTCAGGGGGCAGAAGCTCCCCATATTCTCAGGCTCTGGTCTACCCCACAACAGACTTGCGACTCAAATTGCACGTCAAGCGGAAGTTAGGGGTGAAGGTGAAACCTTTGCTGTAGTCTTTGCTGCTATGGGAATTACCTTTGAGGAAGCCGAATACTTTATTCAGAGTTTTAGGGACACAGGTGCCATTGAAAGGGCTGTTCTCTTTATTAATCTTGCTGATGATCCTGCTATTGAAAGGATTGCAACACCAAGAGTTGCTCTCACTACTGCTGAATTTCTTGCATATAAAAAGGATATGCATGTACTTGTAATCCTTACTGATATGACTAACTACTGTGAAGCATTGCGAGAAGTGTCTGCAGCAAGAAAAGAAGTGCCGGGAAGAAGGGGATATCCCGGATATCTTTACACAGACCTTTCCACTATCTATGAAAGAGCTGGAAGAATTAAAGGGAAGAAGGGCTCAATAACTTTGATCCCCATATTGACTATGCCAGAAGATGATAAAACCCATCCTATCCCGGATCTTACGGGTTATATAACTGAAGGGCAGATAATCTTATCCAGGTCACTCCATAGGAAGAAGATATATCCGCCCATCGACGTTCTTCCTTCACTTTCGAGGCTCAAGGATAAGGGTATAGGTGAAGGGAAAACCAGAGAGGACCATTCTGATGTCTTTAACCAGCTCTTTGCCTGCTATGCGAGGGGTAAGGAAGTTCAAGAGCTTGCCGTGATTCTTGGTGAGGGTGCCCTTTCAGATATTGATAAGATTTATTTTCGATTTGCTGATGTTTTTGAAGAGCGGTACGTGGGGCAGAGTGAATTCGAGGATCGCAGTATAGAGGAAACCTTAGACCTTGGATGGGAATTGCTTAGGATGTTTCCTCCCGCAGAGTTGAAGAGGATAAGATTGCAGTTTATCGAGAAGTACCTGAAGAAAACTGATTAATAGAGAAAACTATTTACAACTTATAGAGAGTCAGAAACCATAATGGGTGCCGAACTCACTTTGGAGCGTTTTATAAGAAATAGGTTGATGCGTATATCAAAGGGTATATAATTCGGTCTTTGTATTGATTTTTTAAAATATTCTCTGGAAAATTGAGTTTAAAATAGAAAATGGTCGAAAAGGTGTTTTAGGATGTGTTAAAAAGTTGGGACATACAGAGTGGCAAGAAGTTGGATACGACTCATGCTTCATTTTTGTTAGATTTATAAAATTCAATAAAGAGATGGGTATGAAGAGATACATCCTCATAGCATTGGTTCTATCGGTAGCTATACTCAGGGCATTGCCCCTTAATGGTGTTCCTATATACACTGGTACCTAAGGGGAAAGGGCTAAACTGCAATATCCCGTCGCTTCCGTTTTGCATAGCGTGTTTGACTTTTCAACTATATGTTAATACAATTGTAGAGATGAAGGTTTTACATACCTCTGATATTCACATAAGCAAAGAACATACCGAAAGATTTGATGCACTCCTCAAAGTAGTAGATAAAGCCAAAGAGGTGGGCGCGGATTTCTTAATTATTGCAGGAGATCTTTTTGATGATTTTGACTCTGCTATGGAGAATTCTGTTAAATTGCGTAGTGTTTTTTCAGGACTTCCCTTTAAAGTCATTGTAGCGCCGGGAAACCACGACTATTTAATTTTTGATTCATCGAGAGATTTCGGAGAGGATGCTATTGTACTCTATGGAGAGCAAAACGTATATGAGTATGCCGAAAAGAAAGTTTGTTTCTTCACGATCCCTTATGCTTCAAATGTGCAAACCTCCTCTTTTATTGAAAGACTTGCGAGAGCTTCTTCGAGGCTTTCTTCAGACTTTATTAATATTTTAATCTACCATGGTGATCTGGAAGAGGTCGTTCAAAAGGTGAGGTTTAGACGAGAGCTGGTAGGACAGGAAAAAGAAGGTGCATTTTCAATAAATCTCACTGTTCTTAGGAATTTTCCTCAGATTCGGTTGGTACTTGCGGGCCATTATCACAATGCAGGAGACCCCTTTGAAATAGCAGAAGGTAAGGGAAGGTATTTTGCATTTTCGGGGTCCCCAGTGTCTATTACAAGAAATGATCTCGGTCCACGTTCTTTATTAGGTTTTGAGGTAAGTGATCTTCGAGAAATATCCTTCTCCAGAATACCACTGGAATCTTTCTACTACGAGAAATTAGAAGTTTATTTAACTGGAGTTGAACCGGACCCCCTTATGCGCGTTCGAGAGAAGATTGAGGAGAAGATTCAGGAGTCCAGCAATAGCCTGATCCTGTTGAGTGTTTCTGGCTATATCAATAGTAGCCTTGCAAACTGTTCCGAATCTGAACTTAGAAACAGGATAGTGAGCTTAACTGATGAGACTTGGAAGGGGCGTGTTGTAGAGGATGGGGAGTGGTTCAAGGTACAGGACGTATCGTTACTTATGGAGAAGCCTTTTACGAGGAGTATTATGGAAAAAATTGAAGCCACAAATGAACTATCCTTGGTCGAAAAAGAGAAGCTCAAGGACTGGTTTATAGATGTCTTAGGTAAGGTCTATTCTTCAAAGAAGGGACGTGTATGAAGATCTCACGGATCGAGATAAAGAAATATGGTCCTCTAAGTTTAAAGATGCCTATAACACCCTCAGACTTTAATCTTTTCTGGGGTTTAAATGAGAAAGGTAAGAGCCTTGTAATTGAAGCAATTCTTTCAAATTTGCCCGTTTCCACACCAACGGGAGACAGAAGCTCCTGGTCAAAGGAGCTTAGAAGTATCGATGAAAATGATGTGCTCATTGAAGTAGAGGAAGAAAAAGAGATCTATAACAATAAAAAGGGTAAGATGCTGAAGCTCAACCTCTCTCGTGTAGATATTTATAATCTGTTTTTTGTCCTCAATAGCAATGTCATGTACGACTTTGAAGGGAAAAAGGATAGGGAGTTGTTCCAGAAAGCTCTCGATACTATGAGCAGCACATACATCGATACCCTAAAAGATGTTAAGAAAAAACTCTTGGAAATGAATAAGTTAACCGAGAAACTTGAACTGAAGAGCACTGCCTCCGATGACTATCTTGGGGAGAGGTATACTAAAGCACAGGAAGTACTAAAAAGTATAGACGATTTGATGAAGAAGATTGAGGAAGAAAAATACCAGGAAGTAGAACTCAGAATTGCAGAGATCAAGAGAGAGCTTGAAGAGATTTCTAAAAGGGAAGGCGTTATGAAAAGTAAGAGGGACGAGCGGATCATGGAGAAGACTTCTGAGCTTATGGATATGTATTATGATCTTATGAACCGTGCCGATTTTTACAAGATGTATGATGACGAAGCCCTTGAGGTGTTCCGTAATCTATATGTGGAACTTGATAAGGTAAAAGAGAGAATTGAAAATTTGAGAGAAAAAGAGTTAAAGTATCTGGATGAAAGGATTACCGAACTTTCGGCGAGACTTGTGGAAGCAGGTAAGGTTAAGAGTGAAATGCAACGGATTGAGGTTACGGAGAAGATGCTGAGGGACAAATTAGTAGAGTACAAGCTCGCAGAGCAGGGATACAAGAGTGACTTAAAGAGAAAGAAATCTCTAAATATACTTTATATTGTCTCTTTAGCGCTCTTTTTCGTGAGTTTTTTTGTTACTGTGCGAGTGAAAAACCCTTATCTTCTTTTTATTCCAGGTGCCCTTGCCGTGATAAGCATTGTCTCAATCTGGCAGTTCATAAGTGTGAGCCAGTCTATCAAGAATTTCCTTGCTCTTAAAGCGGAGGTGTTCGATAGGGCGCGAATCCTTGGATTGAAGTCGTTGGAGATTGAGGGTCTTGAGGCTGAATTAGATGGTATTAAGAATGATTTAGGTGAAAGGGAAAAAGAATTTGAGAGGATTAAGGCGGAGAAGGAAACCATTGAGAAGGAGAGACGCCTTAAGGAAGCAGAGCTTAAAGAGCTTGAGGAGAAGAGGATTGAGTTGGAAACGAGAATAGAGTTTGAGGCAGAGAAGTACAGAGTGGAAGGACTGGATGACTTTGAGAAAAAAGTTCAAGAAAGGCGCAACCTGCAGAGTAAAGCAAGGGAGTATTTCAAAGAGCTTGAGGGCCTTTGGCATAGTACAATTCTTGAATATCAAGACGAAAATGACTTTATGTCAAAGGTTCAGGATCAACTCAAGAAGATTAGAATGCAGAAAATTGAAGGCGTTGCGGTAGAATATAATCCTCAAGAACTTGAAAATATTGAAGAGAGGAAGAAAGCCCTGACGGAGGAAAAGCAGGAGCTCGAAGGAAGAATTCAGTGGCTTTATAGAGAATATACGAAAATTCAGAATGTTGCAGAAGATGTAATAAAAGAGGGCTTTTTTATTGATACTTTTAGCGATTTAATTGAGTGTAAAAACAGGCTCGAGCAGTTTGTTAACGAGCAAGATGAGAATAAGAAGTTGACGAGATTTATTGTGGGTGCAATTGAAGACGAGATTACAGTGAGTCAAGCGCGGCTCAACGATTTATTCAGTGACCTCACTGAGACATCTAAGATTTTTGAGTCTATCACAGACGGAAGATACAGGTCAGTTAAATATGATGAGGCGAAGAGCAGCATCGTCGTTGAGGATGCTAAGGGTAATATATTGGATATTTTTAAACTCTCTGGGGGGACCATAGACCAGCTCTTCTTCTCCATTAGGGTTGGACTCGGAATGAAAATGTTACAAGGGAAGAAAGGATTTTTCGTTTTTGACGACCCTTTCGTAAAAAGCGATGGCGAGCGATTGCAGAGAGAACTGGACCTACTTGCAAAAATTTCAGAGGAAGGCTGGCAGGTTTTATTCTTTAGCTGCAAGGATGAAGTTAAAAGTTACCTCTTGGATAAATACCCACAAAAGATTAACTTCTTTGATCTGAACATGAATTCTGTTCTCTCCCATGAGGTTTAAGTTTTCTTTAATGAACTCCAATGCGTGGGTTGTGTAATGTAGAATGGATAATCATAATATAGTAACAAGTAGAGAACCTTTTATAATAGTTTCCACATCAGCGGGGTCTGGAAAGACAGAGCTTCTTGCACGAAGATTTGTGTATCTTCTGCTCCATTACCTTGAGAAGGATGATGATCTCAGGATGTTCCTTGCCATTACTTTTAGTAGAGAGGCAGCTAAGGAAATGAAACAAAGGATACTTAAAGTCCTCTACGACTTAAAAAGCGGTGATTCTACTAAATATCCAGAGTTTGAAAGCTCTTTCAAAGGGGAAGGCGCTCTTGTAAAAAGGGCAGAAGAGATCTATTGGCGTGTTCTGGAAAACTATCCCCGACTCCAGGTCAGAACGATTGACAGCTTTATGGAGAGGATAAGACAGCTGGTGCTTATCGAGCTCGGCTTGAAGCCTGGTGTAAGAATCGAAAGAACCCTTGATGAGGATGTTTTTGATGTGGTGATGGAAGATATAATTAGTTCCGAGGACAGGTTTAAGGAAGTGCTGGAATTATCGAGAGCGATGGCAGAAGAGTCTTCAAGGTTTGAATGGGATATACTTTCCACCTTCAATGAGAAAGTTATGAGTTTTAGAAATGTAGAAGATAAATCTCTCTATGAAATATTTCCCATATTAGATGTGTTGAATCTCGAGGTTGGTGCCGAACATACTATTAGTGACGAGCTAGCGTCGCTCTTCAATGAGATCTTACCTGGGAAATCAAAGTTTCTTGAAGCTGGAAGAGATTTTAATGATTTTCTTGAACTTTTTAATAAAAGAAATCAGCATATCGAAAAGTTTGTAGATGAAGTGCGGAAAAATGCGGATTTGAGAGCCTTAGTTGAGGGTGCATTCGTTAAATCTTTCAAATCTTACAATGAAATTGTGGATAAAGCGTCACGATTTTATAGGTCATACTACCGCCAGGATTACCTGAAGATTCTCAATAAGATGCACCTCATGTCCATCTCCGATACCAGCCGTCTCGTTTACGATTACCTTTCTAATCCAGAAAATTTTTCCGATAGGGTAATTTCTCTACTGTTAAGATATAGGCATATCCTTATTGATGAGTTTCAGGATACTGACCCGCAACAGTGGGAGATACTCCTTTACTTTATAAGGGAACTCTTGGCAGCTGGCGGTACCCTTTTTATCGTTGGTGATATTAAACAATCCATTTACGTTTTCAGGAATGCTGATTATCGGATTATGCACACACTAATCTCGCCCCAGGGATACACTTTTTATGATATTAACATTCCACCTTCAATTTCTTCAGGCACTGATAGGAATTTCCGTAGTGCTGAAAATATTGTTCGTTTTGTGAATGAGACAGTTTTTGAGCCGGAAAAATTTGAGTCTTTCCTGGTATCAGAATTAAAAGGTATTGTTTCTAACATAGAGCCTGAAGACAAGGTAGACTCCGAAGCTCAAAAAATTGTTGCGAAATACAAGAACATCTGGATTCCTATCCGCCAAAATCCTGTTGATAAGCCGTTTAAGGGATATGTTAAAAATTACAAAGTGTCTCTACCTAAGAAAAATGCGTCAACTCAAGATCGTATGGATGCGGCTATTCCTTTAATTCAAGAAATCATTGCAAATGTGAAGGGGAGGTATTCGTATGGGGACATAGGCATTCTAACGATGAAGAACAGTGAGGTTATTGGTCTTTCCTCCTATCTCAAAGAAACGGGTGTCCCTGTAGTTTCATATTCCAGTCTTGACATAAGGGGACAGCGGGTTCTAAGGGAACTGATTGCGCTTATAACTTGCATTGATAGTGAATACGATTTGAATTCTGCTCTGGTTTTTGGCACTGGAGAAATAATGCAGAAACTCTCGGGTCGTAGCGCTGAAGCACTTGCAGTAGAGCTTTTCAAGGTGCTTAACCCTGATAAGAGTTTTAATTTTATGGGTTTTGTGAAAGATGTTGCTGGAGTGGATCTCGGGTTGTATCGTGAGAAAATCAGGGAAGAGTCACTTTCCAGGTTAATAGTAGATTTGATCGGTGATCTACATTTAAATTGTGAAGGAATAACTCATGAAAAAGGTGCAATTACGCGCTTTCTGAACTATCTTTACAATAAGGAGACGGCAGGAGGATTTGTTTCCGTTGAGGTACTTAATGCTCTTTTTGATAAGTTTCAGGAATCAAGCGAGTCTCAGGAGGATGAACTTTCATTCCCCCGAAATGCGGGTGTCGATGCGATAAGGGTTATGACCTTTCATAAGGCAAAGGGGCTTGGATTTCCCGTAGTTATTAATGTTTTTAATGATAAGAGTGGATTGAGAGGGTGGGGTGATACTATCTATTACCTGAAGAGGTCAGGTAAAGATGGAAGGGTCTTAAGTCCTTTCAAAATTAAGGGTGAGTACCTAAAGCCATTGAAAACTGGCCTCGTTAAAAGGCCTGGGTTTGACCAGTTGCTTGAGGCTTATATCCAGGAACGCATTGACGACCTGGTTCAGGACATTAACACCATATATGTAGGCCTTACCAGGTCTATGGAAGAACTTTACAATATTTACTTTGAGGGTGGAAAGGTCGCCTCACTTTTTGATACGGCTGGTGTTAAGTTAGAGTACGGGGTGCCCCGCGCCGAGCTAAGAAGAGGAGCTGAAAAGCCAGCGATCGTAACAGACGTTCCTGAATTCAAGAAAAGAGCTTATAAGGAGATCGTACCCGAGAAGACTATAGTTTTAAGGGAGGAAAATATCCTAAGTCAACTGGAGTCAGGCCTCTTGGGTGATGCGGTTCATGAGTTTCTTGAGAAAATTGAGTATATTGAGAGTATTTCTGATTTTGACGGACATAGGGCTCTCCTTGAGACCATTTTAAGGAAGTATAACATAGGAACTCACAGGGCGAAAGAGATTATCGAAATTTTGAAGTCATACTTTTCTAAAATCGAGCGAGCAGAGGTTCTCGCAGCTAAGCCCGGGGGTACGGTTTTTAGAGAGAAGGAGATTTTACTTCTCGATGGAGAACTGGTCAGGGTGGATAGAGTGAGAATTACTGATGATAGGGTAGAGGTGGCAGATTTTAAAACCGGTAATCCTACGGAAAAGGATAGGGAACAGATGAGAAATTATGTAAATATATTGCGTGAAATGTATAACGATAAGAAGGTCACAGGGTATTTACTGTATGTGTTCCACGATAGTATAGAGGTTGTGGGTGATGTTTAGCAAGAAGTTCTTCCTTTTACCTACTCGGGATTTTTTGAAGAGCCTCGCTGACGATTTTGTAAAATATGCTTTGCAATCGGGCGAACCTATCTCCCGTTTTGTTTTTATCATGCCGAACCGAAGGTCAGGAGTCTATTTGAAATACTATATTTCAAAAAGGCTAAATTCGCCGTCTTTCGCCCCCCAAGTGTTTTCCATTGATGATTTTATAGACTTTTACTACGAGAATTACATTTTATCCGATGTAAAGATTACATCTTGGGATGCAGAGTACCTTCTCTATGATATTTTCAAAAAGTTAGATGTGTTTAGCGACTTTTGGGAGTTTGTTCCTTTTGGCTCAAAGATATTGAGAGATTTTGAGGACTTCAAGATTAATAGGAGGAATACGGGTGATCTGCAAAGTGTTCTTATAGATGTGGATCTTCCGAATACAGTTAAAATTAAAAGAGTTCTCGACATCTACCCAGATGCGTATGAAGAGTTCTATAGAAATCTTGCAGAAATGGGGTTTTCATCCCGATCCTTGAGGTACTATAAAGTATCCGATGAAATTGCTTCCAATGAGGGGTTTTCGGACACGGGCATCTTGCTCTGCCCACCTTTTTTGCTTTCGGAGTGCGAGAAAGTGCTTTTAGAGAAACTCTTGAAATGGGATAATTTTGCAGTTTTGCTTCAGAAATCGAAATTTGTTTTAGAGGAATACCGAGACGAGATCGGTATGTATGAACCAGAT